>Ga0302164_10000177_pt1 | contig 23426 bp, 19 predicted proteins | sample I_Fen_E3_1_FD_193500 | JGI IMG/M metagenome (GOLD analysis project Ga0302164, IMG submission 193500) | Peat permafrost microbial communities from Stordalen Mire near Abisko, Sweden - I_Fen_E3_1 | ecosystem: Environmental > Terrestrial > Soil > Wetlands > Permafrost | place: Sweden: Abisko...
CATATATCACAAAAAGATAATAACTCATTGATTAACAATTACCTGGATTATTTATTTTTGTGAATATTTTAAGAAACACAAATTATTTGCTGATATTTAAGCACTATAATGATAAAATAAGCAACTGAATGTTGTTGAGAGCAGAAGCTATTCCTTGATGAATGTTTTTGTGGCAATGATCATATCATTGCCGGTTATGATAAGAACATAGACACCGGGTGTTAAATAAGATAGATCAAATTGAATTGAATTATTTTCTTCCGCCGATAGTGTTTTAGAGATAATCGTATTCCCAGACAAATCAGTTATAGAGATCACATTATTTTCACTTTTTAATGTAGTTAAGAGGTCAATTGAAAATTGACCATTATTGGGATTCGGATAGAGGTTTATAAGATCAGAATTTTCATTATTTAATGTGATATAAAAGACTACTAATGCAGAATTAGTAGCATTTAAATTGTCAGTTGCTACAACAGTGATCTGATATGTTCCGGGAATAGCATTTTGTAAAGAAAATGAGTACGGAGAAGTTAAATTCTCACCAATTTTTGTAGTGCCCTGAAAATATTCTACTTTGCTGATAGATCCGTCAGCGTCCTGCGCATCTACAGAAATATTTACTGTTGCAGGTGCAACAAACTTATTTCCAAATGCAGGTTTAAAAATACTCAATGACGGCGGTCTGTTAGCAGAAGATGGTAAATTGCTAACGGTAACGGATACTGGTAATGATACGGATTTTGAGTTTAAGTTATCTGTCGCTATTGCAGTAAATAAAAAGGAACCTTCAGGTACATTTGTCCATGTATAGGAATAAGGTACGGAATTCCTTTCTCCCAGTTTTATACCTCTGTTAAAGAATTCAATTTTACTTACTCTTCCGTCAGGATCGGTTGCATTAACAGAAATAACTATTGTTGCCGGAGCACTGAATAAGCTTCCGTTTCCGGGAGAGGAGATGGTTACAATCGGCGGCTGATTTGAAGTGTTATTGCAATTATTGATTACTGCCTGAGCATTTATAGAAGCGGCCTGACCACTTGATGCGGTTTGAATAGGGTTTACGGAAGGTTTAGTATAGGCAACTGTTACAATATCACCAAAAGCTACATTTGCAGCAAGAGTTAATAACACCCTGGTTCCTGTAACAACTACCGAATTGACAGTCATTACTTCTGAATTGACCATAACCTGAAAAGCGGTCACACCAGGAATTTTATTAATCAGCGTTAAGTTGTAAGTAATTTCAATAATATTGGGAGTTGCATTTTGTATAATTGAACTTACATAAACCGGAGGACTGCCAGGGTTAACATTATTTGTTACGTCCTGAGCACTTAAGGTTGCCGCCTGTTCACCTGCGGTGGACTGTACAGGATTTGTCGCTGGTTTTGTATATGCTACAGTTATCTCATCACCATTTACAACAGGACCAGCAAGAGTTAATAAAATCTTTGTTCCTGAGACAGCTACTGAATTTACAGTTATTGCCACTGAATTTACCTTTACCTCGAAGGCAGAAACAGGAGGAACAGCGTTTACAGGACTTAAACTATAGGTTACTTCTACCACAGATGGGGTCTCATTTTCAATAGAGGAACGAACATAGTAAATACTTGCAGGATTTTCATCATAAATGCGGGCTCCTACCTGCCATAAGCCATTTTGATCTGTAGTCGAAGGTGAAAAGTTTAACATCCATGTTGCAGTTGCAGATAATCCTGCCTGCCACGTAACCCCAAGGTCTGTGCCATAATTGAGACGGACAGAAGGAACGAAATCAGACAAATTATTAAAGTTCGGGTTAACGACTATAGAATGAGTGTCATAGCCTAATGCCTGCCATTCGGAAAAGGTTTTTATAGCAGTGCCATAAACGAACAAAGGTGTACCCGCCTCACAATAGAATACATTATAGTCACTTTCAAAACCTGTGATACAATTGGGCCGCAACCAAATATTTATGACCTGATTTTTTGTATAGAAAATATTATTAAATACTCTGCAGCCGGTTGAGGCATTATTGGCTGCACCGTCATTCTCCTGAATATAGATCAATGAAAGAGTGCCAACATCACTCCCATACCCTAAGGAACTGTAAAATGTATTATTATAAATATTAACATTTTTTATTCCTTTTACCACGACACCGATATTCGGATCTTTAATAATATTATACGCAATTCCGCCGGAGGTATATGACATACTCGTACCGTCGGCATTCCCCGATTTTACAATTACACCATAAGGAGTTTTATCAGTATAATTGTATTTTATAACATCATTGATATTATATCCGGTGAATATTCCATGAGTAATCGATGACCCAATTACTCCGGACCAGGTAAATTTGTTACCAGCAATAACAGCTCTGTCAAGGTTATTATTTGTGCCCTCTTCAATTTCATCACCTGCAAGTAACTGGTAGCCGGTTGAATTGTTAGTTGAAATGGAGTTATTCTTAAAGGTGAAGTTAGTAGGTATATCGTGAAGAGTACTATAAGTACTTGTAAAGGTCTGTCCTCTGACTGTCAGAATTGATTGAGCATTAATCACCACCCCCGGTACTAATATCAGTATAATAAATATATTTTTCAAAAATCTAATCCTGTTCACCGGAATCTTAATATTTAGTAACAAATATAATTACTTTAATGGAGAGGACCTATTTTAGTCATACTCACTGAATTCCTTTTTCATATCAATCTTTTGGAATCTAATATAAAGTGAATTAATGAAAGTGTCATAAAGATAAATGTTTTCCATTTAGATAATTTCTGCAGATCAGGCTAATTGACCTGCTTGAGTCTATTCTTTAACATTTTAGAAAAAACTCTTGCACCTTCTTCATTCAGGTGAGATATGTCTGCAAAATAGTCAGGTCTGTTAATGAAATCCGGCAGATTTGACATATCAATATACTTGATTCCATTTTCAGTACATAATTTGGTAATTATCTGATTACAGTAGCCATCCTTAGTGATTTTCCAGATTGGAGAATAAACAAACACAAGATCAATATTCTTTTTATGACATGTCGAAATAATATCCTTCAGAGCTGAGATTTTATTCTCATCCGTATTACCCGGATCAATTTTCACAGTATCAATTTTATCGTATTTCATTTTCTTCTGAAGAGGTTGGTAACCCTTCATATCCTGTACTTTCACTTTTCCGTTTGGCAGAGTTCCCCTGACCACCTGGAAGACTAATGAATTGTAAAAATAGACTGAAGAAATATGTTTAACTCTTTCAAGAGGACCTCTTAAGTCAATAATATCCCTGATCTCAGGATGTGACTGATAGTAGGGCAGAAGCAAGGATAACCGTTCGTATTCTGCAGCGGAATATGAAAGCTCATCCGGACTAATATCAATTATAATTTTTTTAGGTGTATATCGGGTGATAACTGCCTTAAATAATGCATAATTATATAAAACAAAGCTACCATCCCTGCCGGCATTATAACAGGTATACGGACCTTCTTCAAAAACTTCAGGAACATAACTATGATTGGCACGTGACGAACCTAATATCAATACGTCAGCAGATGTACTTTCAATACAATAGGTAATCTGTCCATATAAGCCGTCTTCCAACCTCAGGTAGAATACCTTCAAAACCTTTCCGATTCCAAAGTCGAAAATATAAATTATAAAAAGTATTAAAAGTAGCTTTCCAATGAATCGAATAAATATTTTAGATGAGGTCTTTATCATTTGGGAATGCTGGATTAAAATTGGAAATAAATGAATTGTCCTCCGTCAAAAACACCAGTAAGCAGAATGGTTATTACAATAAGCACAATGCCTGCTATCCGCACAGCCGGATACCTATTGTAAAGTATTGTCCAATGTTCAGGAATAAATTCCCTTTTAAATTCAGCAGCCATTAATACAATGATTCCAAATATGCCGTATATCAGATCATAGGGTGAATAGAAGAAAACGGGACCTGATGAAGTGAAAATCTTACCTATTATCATCGTTGCTTGAGATAATGAGCTGGCCCTGAAGAATATCCATGTAAATAAAACCAATATAAAGGTTAAGAGTATTTTATAGAAAACATAATATGGAGAGGTTTTTTTAATATGAAGTTGTTTCCTTATTTTTTTGGACAAATCTTTAGTCCAGTTTGCGTAGGAGAGATAAACGCCAAACAATAATCCCCAGATCAAATATGTCCATCCAACACCGTGCCATATACCACATATCGTAAAAGTAATCATAATTCCGATCAGATAAATCCACTTCTGGGAAGAGACGAACAGATAACTTTCTTTTTTTAACCTGTTTGAGAGATAATATGCTATTGGTAAAAAGATGTAATCGCGGAGCCATGTTGACAATGTGATATGCCATCTGTCCCAGAAATCTTTGATTGAAGTGGCAAAATATGGTCTCTTAAAATTGTCGGTGAGATTGAATCCGAATAGTTTGGCTGATCCAAGAGCAATGTCGGTATAGCCCGAGAAGTCTGCATATATCTGAAAGGCAAAGAAGAATGTTGCGACGAGAAGGGAGGTCCCATTATGTTCTTCGGCATTGTTATAAATGGCATTTACATAAATAGCCAGCCTGTCAGCAACGACTAATTTCTTAAAAAACCCCCAGAGTATCTGTTTCAAACCGTCGGAAAACAGATTATAATTGAATGGATGAATCTGATGCAACTGAGGTATAAGTTGTTGGGGTCGCTCAATTGGTCCCTGAGCGATTCTTGGAAAGAACAGTAGATAAAGTGAAAAATATCCAATATGGGTTTCGGGTTGAATATTCTTTCTTTTGACCTCTATATGGTAACTTAACAAAGTAAAAATAAGATAGGATAACCCCAATGGCAGAATCATTTTGTTTACAGGATCGGATGGGAAAAAGTGACCCGTGCCTGTAAGGTGAATATGAAAGTCGGGAAAGAAAGTATTGAAGTACTTAAAAAAAGCGAGCAGTATAATATTGAGGAAAATTATAAGAATTAATGAACCGCTATTCTTTTTTTCAGGGATACCTGCCAGCCATATAGCCAGAAAAAAATTAATTACTACACCACAGCCCAGCAAAGCAATAAATATTGGAATAAATGAAATATAATATCCGATACTGGCAACTAGCAGCCAAATCCATCTAATCCTTTGGGGGAAACAATAATAAGTGATGACAACGAAGAGTAAAAATAATAAATAGATTATGGAGTTAAAGAGCATAATTGTTATAATATGTTTCGAAAAAGCTTGAGAATGATCATGAATGAAAGAATAAATTCAAGCCAAAAGCGCTTCAGAAGCCTATTCTATTTGATATATTGATTCACTAGGTCAACAATCTTATTGACAGTATTGAATGCCTCCGGTGTTGCTTTACTTGAAGGAATCTTTATCTTGAATTTGTTTTCAAGGAATACGAGAAGAGAAACCATTGAGAAGGAATCCACGTAACCACTCGATATTAAGGCAGTGTCATAGGTAATCTTCTCCTCATCTTCGTCAATATATTCTTTGATTATGTAATTCAGAACCAAATCCTTCATTTCAATCAAATTCTTCTCGTCCATAACTTAGGATATTAAAAATTTATACTTCAGAAAAAATATTATTCAATCATTCTCAAGTGTCGAAATATCGCCAATTTCTTCACCCCATTCCCTGGCATGAAGAACCCTCCTCATAATTTTGCCACTCCTGGTTTTTGGAAGATTATCCATATATTCAATTTCCTGCGGCATTGCCAGCGAAGATAGTTTTTTTCTGATAAAGTTCATTATTTCCAGTTCCAGATCTGAACTTGCAGTAAATCCGGGTTTCAAAGTTATAAAGGCTTTTACCACTTCCATGTTCACCTCGTCAGGTTTTGCGACCACTGCAGATTCGCCCACTGCCGGATGTTCCAGCAGTGCTGATTCAACTTCAAAAGGACTTACCAGATGTCCTGCAGTATTAATCACATCGTCGTCGCGGCCTATAAACCAAAAATATCCATCACTGTCAATAGTTGCCTTGTCTCCTGAAAGATACCAGCCATTAACAAATTTCTCACGGTATTTTTCATTGTTATTCCAATAGGTTCTCATCATAGCAGGCCATCCCGGCTTGAAAGCAATCAGTCCAACTTTGCCGGTTTCCAATATTGGTTCAAATGTCTTTGAATCCACAATTGCACCTGTGATTCCTGGGAATGGTTTCCCCATGGACCCGGGTTTTATCTTCATCCCGGGATAATTGGTGATCATTATTGAGCCAGTCTCAGTTTGCCAGAAGGTATCATGGAATTGTTTTCCAAATATTCTTTCTGACCAGATAACTGCTTCAGAATTCAGGGGTTCCCCTACACTTGCCAGATGGCGTAAACTTGAAAGGTTATAATTCTTAACCACTTCATCACCTGCCTTCATTAAGGACCTTATGGCAGTAGGTGCTGAATACCACATCGTGACTTTATATTTTTCAATGAATTTATACCAGGCAGGGGCAGAGAAGCCTGAATCAAGAACGCATTGTGTAACTCCAAGGCTCCAGGGGCCGATTATTCCATAAGAGGTGCCGGTTACCCAGCCCGGGTCGGCAGTGCACCAGTAAATATCGTCATCCCTGAGGTCAAGTACCCACTTGGTAGTAAGATATTGAGATATAAGTGAGTAATGAACATGTTTTACTCCTTTGGGCTGGCCTGTTGTTCCGGATGTATAGTGTAATACTGATGGTGATTCGGCTTTTGTAGGAAAAATGGTGAACTTCTCGACCGGAGGTGTATCTTCAAGACTGAAACCGATCTCCCTGTTCTCGGTTTTCTTTGTTCGGACCTGATCAACTACAATTATGAATTCAAGGTTAGGCAGTTTTTCACGGATTTTTCTTATTTTACTTAAATGTTTATTCTGAGTTATGATGGCGCGGGTTTGCGCGTTGTCAAGCCTCACAAAAAGTGATTCATCTCCAAAAGCTGAGAATAACGGCTGAACAACAGCTCCAATTTTAAGAACACCAAGAAACGCAAAGTACAATTCCGGTATACGGTCCATAAAAAGACATACCCTGTCTTCATTCTTCAATCCAAGATTCTTAAGGAATGCCCCAATTGTATTACTCGCCAGGCGGACATCATTGAAGGTAAATTTTTTTTCATTTCCTTCAAAGCCCTCATAATAAAGAGCAATTTTATCGGCTTTTCCTTTCTGACAAATCCTGTCAGAGCAATACCATCCGATATTAATAATTTCCCCTGACTTGTAATCAAGTTCATCTTCAGCTATTGACCAGGCAAAATTTTTGAGCCTATCTTCATATGAACCAATGTTTGACATAGTGTTTTTGATTTAGTTGTGAAACTAACAAACATTTTAAGTCAAAAGTTTAATTATTCTGAATTTTAATTCATTACTGCAATATTTGCGAATAATATACCTTGTTCAGATCTGGAATTAGATCAAAGTTAAGCGGATTTCACTAAATTATTGTCCATGTTATAAAAAAATTGAAAAGCCCTTATAGATATAAGAATCCGTAAGAGCTTTTCATTTCATTATTTCTGAGAACTTATTTTCCTGATAGTCTCAAGTTCTCCTGTTGTCTGATAGAATACTAATAGACAATAATCTTTTGCGAAGCCATTTCAATTCCACTTGATGACAATGCTACGACTATATAAATACCTGATTTGAGATCGATAGGAATTCTTTGACTTGTAGCCCCTGCCTGTATTAATTTCTCAGTACATAGTTTTCCATTTAGATCAAATATCCTGATTTTGCTGACAAGCACTGTTGCGTCTTGTCCTGATGCTGAGGTTGAGTAAACCCATTGAATATTTAAAGTATGGTGGACAGGATTGGGATAAACGGTCATTTTTATAGCAAGAGGTACTATAATGACAGTGCTAATTGTATTATTAGTTACTTTCTGGGCGCTCAGGGAAACGACTTGCACGCCAGCAACAGATTGTATCGGATTCGTAGCGGGTTTGGTATAGGCAACAGTTACAACATCACCGTATTTTACCGGATTGGCAAGAGTCAGCAAAACCTTGGTTCCGGAAACAGACACGGAATTTACAATTCTTGCAGCTGAATTAACTATAACCTGAAAAGCAGTTGCAGGAGGAACATTATTTGCCAGACTCGTACTAAAGGTCATTTCTAAAATTGATGGTGTAGCATTTCCAACAGTTGAATTAACATAGCTGATAGTTATTGCACCTGTATTATAAATTCGGGCGCCGGCCTGCCATAAGCCATTTTGGGTTGCCATGGCCGGAGCTGTGTTTACAGTCCATACTGCATTTGTTGAAACACCAGCCTGCATTGCAGTCCCTAAGTCAGTTCCAAAATCGAGACGTGCAGAAGGAACGAAATCGGTTAAATTAATGAAATTCGGATTGACCACAACTGAATGGGTGTCATAACCTAATGCCTGCCACTGGGCTAAAGTCTTAATAACACCTCCATATACAAACCAGGGATTTCCGTTAGCACAATAAAATACATTGTAATCGCTTGCGAAACCTGTTATACAATTTGCATCTCTAATATAAATCATAGGGATACTCTGTGTCTGGTAGAAAATATTATTATATATTTTTGTTCCGGTCGAAGGAGCATTACCGCCTCCGGTCCCGTCGTTTTCCTGTATAAAAATTGTTGCTGAACTGTTAGCTACCGACATGGAATTATAAAAGGTGTTGTTATAAATTTTAGCTCCGCTGAAACCTTTTGCAAGAACACCTATAAAATTGTTCCTGAAAATATTATATGCAACTACACCGGAAGCATCAGTCATGGTTGTTCCGTTATTGCCGGCCTTAAGAACTATTCCGTACGGCGATGCATCGGAGTAGTTGTATTTAATTATATCGTTTTTATTATATCCTACAAAAATTCCGTGTGTGCCTGATGGTGCCCCCGTATATGTTATTCTGTTGCCTGTAATAACTGATCCATCGAGATAATCATTAGATGACGCGGGAACCTCATCTCCTGCATTTAACTGATAACCTGAAGTATTTGAAGATGTAAGGCTGTTGTTAGTAAATGCAAATGTCGTTGGACTGGAGTGAGGCACTGTGTAGGTACTAGAAAATGTTTGACCGGTCAGTGTCAAAATTGTCTGAGAAGAACAAATTATACTATAAAAAAGGATCGGGATAATAAGTAGTTTTTTCATGTTAAAGTAGTTGATGCGTTATTACCTTAAAATTGCCGGTTGAGTTGTGGCCGGGGTATAATATTCCATATAGCTGGGAATCATATTCCCATCTAGGTTTTCATCATTCAAGATGATTTGACGAACAGTTAAAATACGTTGACTAACACGAATATTTAAACGACGAATAGCTTTATTTGTTACACCAAAATATTATTATTTTGCCTTTTTTTGATGATTTAACAGATGGCAAAATCTAAGGTGTTAAAGTTGAAAGTGTTAGTGGATGATGAAAATATTTGATCAGAAGAATATTTCAAAGTGGTGGCGGAAACTTAGCAAGAAATCACTAGAGAATTAAACTTTCATAGTTGATTTATTATTGTCTGCAATGAATAATCTGCAAAATTTATTTGAATTTTTTAATCCTGCTGTGTTATCAACAAAAAAGGCAGTCATGATACTGCCTTTGCTTATATTGTGCATCAGACTATGCTTCTGCCTTTATAAACACGTGAATTATAGAGTGTTTGAATCCATCCGTCATAGATAAGCTTACCAGCTGTGAGCCCTGTAATTTCAGCTCTGGCAGAGTTAGTAGAATAAATATTCATCGCGACATCGTAAAATCCGATTTGTGTAGTGACTGTGAACCTCAGAAAGAAACTTAAGCTTTTCTGGTTCTTAGTTATTTTCATATTGCTGATTTTCCCTTCTGCAGTGATCCCGCCAACACCGTTATATCCCATCCTGTTATCGTTTCCGGTTTGTAACACAGCATTCAGTGAATCGACCATAATAAAGTTAATATTTGACATTACCGGTCTTCTTACTCCATATCCATTTTCAAGATAATTTGCTTCAAGGACAAAGCTCTTGCTGCTAATCATTGAGTCGAGAATCTGAAAATTAACATACTGCTGTTCTTTTTGGGCAGCTTTCTTTTCCTGTCTTGTCAATTTATCGTCCTGAGAATAGCTTTTAAATGAAGCCAGCAAGAATATGATTGTCAGGAAAGTATATTCTAATTTATTAATTATTGTTTTCATAGCATACCTGTTAATTGATTCCTAACTATGGGACAAAAAATATGCCAGAGAAAAGATTAATATAATATACCTGTATGTTATTTATCACTCCCTGAATAAATCGTTTGAGTGTACTCTAATCCTTCAGAAACTCTTTAAACCATAACCCTGAATCTTTGACGTATCTTTCAAGTGTGTTAAAATCCACATAAACTAGGCCAAAACGTGTCCGGTAACCTTTGTCCCACTCAAAGTTATCTGTTGGTGACCACACAAAATAACCATTGACATTCACTCTTTCCTTCTTGGCTTTCAATACTGCAGCCAGATGATTTTTAAAATAGTCAATTCTTTCTTTATCATGGACTTTTCCGTTTTCAAGTCTATCCCGAAAACAGCTGCCGTTTTCAGTAACTATTAAATTCCGTATCCCTTTATACGAATTGTATTTTTTGAGAATCTGATATAATCCCTCAGGATAAACTTCTCCGTCCATTTCATTAGCAGGGACACCACGTTTTGATGCCAGTATCTCCTTAGCCCTCAGCCCGGGCATCAGTGAGTTTTTTGCAATTGTCCGGAAATAATACTGGACACCAATAAAATCAAAATCAAATGCCATTTTTGCCTCGTCGCCTTCCTTATAGAGAGATTTCATTTTCTTTAAAATCGGCACAGTATCTTCAGGATAACCCAACCCCAGACAAGGTTCGAGAAAAAGCCTGTTCATTATTGCATCCATGCGGGCGGCAGCTTGAATATTCTTCTTCTTCTGGTCAATGGGTTCCACCCATGTATTGGCAAAAGTTGTTCCGATGTTTGCTCCTGGTACGTTTTTCCTGATAATCCGGCCTCCTTCGGCATTGCAGAGAACAGAATAGTGAACCGATTTCATAAAAGCCTTAAGGCTTTTTGTTCCGGGAGCAAAGACTCCTTGCATGTATCCCAGACCAGTGAATGAGAGCTGTTCGTTTATTACCATCCAGTTCTTTACTTTAGAACCATATTCTCTGGTCACTAGATCAACATATTCAGAGAACCAGTTTATTATTTCACGGTTTGCCCAACCACCCTGCAGTTCCAGAACCTGTGGCATATCCCAGTGATAAATAGTTATCCATGGTTCAAGTTCCGACGACAGACATTTGTCAATTACCTTATGATAAAAATCAATGCCTTTTTGGTTTACTGCTCCGCTACCACCGGGAAGAATTCTGGGCCATGAGAGGGAAAATCGGAATACTTTGAAATTCATTGATTTAATCTGATCAATGTCTTCAGCGTAACGATGATAAAAATCAGCAGCTACGTCAGCATTTTCGCCTCGTTCTATTTTCCCATGGAGACGGGAGAAATGATCCCAGTTTGATTCACTTTTCCCATCTACGTTCCATGCGCCTTCGGTTTGATATGAAGATGCAGCAACTCCCCATTTGAACCCTGTGCCGAAATCTGACTTCAAAAGAGTTGTTTGAGATGAAACCTTAAGAAGATTCCTGGAAGACAAATGCCGGCAGAACAACAGACCGGTTCCGGCAACAGCTGTGTTTTTTACCCATTCTCTTCTTTTCATTTTATGACAGGTAAAGTGAATATCAGGTTTAATATCCTGGGAATAAAAATAATCATGCCGATAACAACTGAAATAATCGCCGATACAAGTACAGCAGCAGCACTATAATCCTTTGCTTTTTTAATAAGTTCATTCAAATCAGGATTAGTAACATCAGCTAATGATTCCAGTGCGGAATTCAGTAATTCAGTAATAAATACTATGCCTATTAAAATAATAATTATAGACCATTCGTAGCTATTAAGTTTAAGCATCATTCCTAAAATAATTGCTGTAATTGCAACTGCCAAATGAATTCTGGAATTATGCTCATATTTTAACAGTGACCATAATCCATTCATCGCAAACCGGAAACTTGCTAACCTCGATTTAAATGAAAATTTTTTCGCCTTCATTGTTTGTCATAACAAATGAACTTTTAATCCTTTATACACCTGACACTGAATCCGTATTTTTTGCTCTTATGATTCATAGTGAGTCCGGATTCAGCGTAATAAAGACCTGCCGACCATAGATCATCCCCGACCGACTCTGTGGATGACCAGATAGCTGTATAGGTTTGTATTGAAGTGAATGTACCCTCAAAATAGCGGATACCTGACGGAAGACCGTTAAAGCCGCTACTGTTATCTGCACCTTTATTAGGTGAGAGCCAGTGATCAGTACCCGCCTCTTTCATTTTACCACCTGCTGTTGCTGAATCTCCCAGGACCGTGCTCAATTCCCTCCACTCTTCAATAGATGGTACATGCCAGCCAGCAGGGCAAAGATTACCGGTAACTATTGCATAGCCATTGTAAAGTGCTCCATAAGTGTCTTTATTAGAAGCATCATTATTGTACCAGCAAAAACCATCTGAAACGAGATTGTTCCAGTTATCGGCATCTGCAGTCAATGGTATATCTCTTCCATCGTTATACCTTGTAGTCCTGAGATTTTCATTCATCCAGATCCTGCTGTTTATGTTTACGGTTTTATAAGCGTTTCCATCTATATCAACTACAGGATCGAGAGGTTTATCCTCTTTCCTGCAACCAGTCATAATTGTAAGCAACCCTGCCAGAATCAGCACATGAAGTGGGATTTTTACTTTTATTATCATTATTATTTCCATAACAGGAAAAAATAAAAACAGCTAAAGAGAGTATTCTATAGTTTTACTATCTGAGACAGAAATTTATCTGTTTCTTTTTCAACACTTTGCCAGTCTTTTGATCTTATATATGAAGCTATCACATGAGCTCCTGCATCAGGGAATGGGATCTTTTCTTTTAAACTATCAGCAGTTCCGAGTTCATCAAACATTTTTAACATTTCCGGAATTGAAACAGTCTTGTCCTGTTCCATCTCATTTTTATAATAATACCCAAGGAAAACAGGGCATTTGATTTTGGAGAATATTTCCGGTTTCATTGTATTTGAAACTAGATTCTGTAGAGCTACAAGAGCCTCGATACGATAATCAAGCTGCCAGTAATTCGCATGGGTTTTATTTTCATATTCAAACTTTTTGAATGGAGCTCCTGAAACCATCCTGGCAACCCGGAGGCCCCAGGGCTTATCCAAAATCATGGCGGTTTTATCATAAAGCTTAACACAAGGGGAATAAAGTACAATAGCTTTAATTTCAGGATGGCGTGAAGCCAGAAATAATGTCAATGTTCCTCCTGCAGATGTACCTATAATTACAACTTCATCCCCTAACTTTTTAGCAACAGAGAGGGCAATTTCGGCTGATGTTTCATATTCTCCTGCCGATAAGTTTATCATGGAGCTGTCTCCCTTGTCTATGCCATGTTCAGCCAGCCTTGACAGATAAAGATTGGCGTTATATTTTTTTGCAAGGTCTTTATGAACTGGATCACCTTCGGCCTGGCTTGCCGAGAAACCATGCAGATATAGGAAGGCAACTTTTGTCTTTTCTTTTTTTGTTGAATCAGCCCAGATTATTCGCGCCTGATTATCTGGTTTGATACCTTTCACCGTACTCTCGCTCAAATTAATTGTATTCTCAAGATCGGTAAGCGAAGAAGGAAGATTGATCTCATGCAGAGTAAAATCAGGCTTGGAAGGTTTCGGTCCGGCCAGGAAAATTATTAAGATAGCAAGAATGATTCCTAAGGCCCATTTTCCGAATCTTTTCATATCATTTCATTAAACAATATTAAAATTATGAAAGTAAGGATTATTAAACAAATTTAGATCCTGAATAAAATCCAGTTGAAAAATTTCAGCGGATGAAGGTCATCAATTAGTTTTTTTAACCGAATATGTCTTTTCAGGTTTCTGATTTGTTGTTTTCAGAGATTCAATTCGTTTCCTTATCGATTCATTGTATTCAGTCGCAAATTCATTATTAGTGTTCTTCTCTCTTCTAAGGTACAATTCGTAATAATAAATTGCCTTTGGTATGTTCTTGAGTTTTTCGTCATAAAGATTAGCAATTTTCATAATCACACTGTTATCAGACCTGTATTCCTGACTCTTTATGTATGCAGTAACCGACTCATTGAACCGGTTGTCGGATTTTAAAACTTCACCAAGCAGAATATAGCTTATCCCTAACTGGGGAATCGCAGAGTTTAAAAGTTTTATTTTACGATTATAGTAATAAGCACTGGTTTTGAATTCCTTAATAATATAGTAGTTCTGGGCAAGATAGCTTAATGTTTCGAAATCGGCTGTATCTAACTCATAAGCTTTCAAAAGATACTTAACAGCTTCTTTTGACTGGTTAGTAGCTGTAAATCCTATTCCTGCTCTCTTAAGATTCATAACTGAAGAATCACCTGAACTTATTATTTTCAGATAATCATTGAGAGCAACATTATAATTAAAAATTGTAAAATTGAGCGCAGCACGTCTGGCAAAAAGGTCCATATCTGAGGAATCAATTAATATTCCTTTATCAAGAAGCTTCAGGGAGGTTTCCACCTTGATTCCTGTATAAAGGTAAGCGAGGTTTTTGATTGCATTTAAATTATTGGGATTTAATGACAAAGAACTGTTATACATCTCTATAGCCTTATTAAATTCTCCTTTTTTAAGATATGCAAAACCAATTTTGTCCATAAATGAATAATTTTGCAAATCCTGATTGAGGAACCGTTTATATATTTTAATCGATTCATCATATTTCCCTTCCTGTATATATATGCTTGTAAGATAACCGGCATATGCCCAGTTAGTAGAATCTGCGGCATAAAGTTTCAGCAGTATTGGTTTGGCCCTGTTTGATATACCCCTGTTGAAATAGCTTTTTGCGACAGTAAAACTGTAGTTTTTGTTTTCAGGAGAGATCGATACAGCCTTTAAAAAACATTCAAATGATTTATCCTCAAACAACAAGTTCTGGTAAGCGAGTCCTAGTTTGTAATAAACTTCAGAATTAAGTGTATCCTTCTCAAGTATCTGTTTACACGTATCAATAACAGATTTGAACTCGCTTCGGATAAGCATAATATCAATCTTTGAATTATCTTTTTCCTTCTGTGCAAACCCCGGGAGCGAAAAAGCAAAAACCAACAGAATAATTGCAATGAAAATCCTTTTCATAATTTTAATTTATCAGTGATCAATCTAATGTTTCAGACTCTGAATGAAAATATTGATGATGTCTTTATTTTTTAAATGTATAACGAATAAATTAGTTATACAACTTCTATTTAAGATTTTCATTCAGCCAGCTTAGACAGAGTTCCGGCCAGGCTGATTCAGTTCCCCTGTTTATTGCCAGTCCGTACCCATGTCCTCCCTTCTGAAAAATATGCATTTCTGCCTGAATATTATTTCTTACGAGGCCTTCAAAATAAACAATACTGTTTTTAACAGGTACAACTTTATCATCAGCACTGTGAACGAGGAATGCGGGCGGAGTATTTCTGGTTATCCTGTACTCATTGGAAAAATATCTGATTGTGTATTCTGAGGGTTTATCACCTACCAGGTTTTGCCGGGTTCCTGCATGTGTAAATGTGCTGTCAAAAGTAACTACCGGATAAATGAGTAATGAAAAATCAGGCCGGGCACTGGTTGTATCTTTTACTTCATATACTTTTTCAGCAAAATGGGTAGAGAGAGTTGAGGCAAGATGACCACCGGCTGAGAATCCGATGACGCCTATCCTGTGGGAATTGATTTTCCACTGAGATGCATTACGGCGTATAATACGCATTGCTTCCTGGGCATCCTGAAGAGGTCCTACAGATTTATCTTTCATAATCATATCGGAGGGTAGTCTGTATTTTAAAATTATTCCTGCAATACCGTTGCTGTTTAACCACCTGGCGATAGCAAATCCTTCATGATCAAATGCAAGTACCCCGTATCCGCCCCCCGGGCATATTAGAACCGCTGTACCTGTAGCCTTTTCGGCGGGAGGAAGAAATACAGTCAATGTGGGATCAGTAACTTTTTCATAAAGTGATACGATATCACCGGTCACAGTGGATTCTTCAAAATAGGTTTCACTTCTGAGTGAACCCGGAATACCATCGGGCCAGACTTTGAGGGTTGTAGTCTGGGAGCTGGCATTATGTGCCAGGATTACAAGCAAAAGAAATGATAATAGGAATTTAAAGTGTTTCATGACAGTTTAATTAAGGTGATGAAAAAAGTTTCGGCTGCACTTTGATGAGTCATTCATTTAAGAACTTGCCCCGAGGCCTCAAGTTTAGTCTTTATATCGTTATAGTTTAAATCCTGTATGCTTTTTTCCCCGTCTATTGCCATTGAGGCAATTATTCCGGAACTCTGGCCAAGAATCATGAACACGGGTTCCATCCTGATCGAGCCAAAAGCAATATGGGAGGATGATATACAAACCGGCACAAGGATATTAGTACAATCCTCCCTTTTTGGTATTACAGATCCCAGGTCAATCTGATACGGCTTTTCAGGAGTAACACCTATATCGCCTTCATTTTGCACATAACCTTCAGGTGTCACATATCTCTGAACGTTGTGGGAATCCATAGCATATGAACCCATTCCGATTGATTGCGGAACTTTTGTTTTACCAAGAACTTCATTCTCTGTCATAACATATTCCCCTATCATTCGACGTGACTCCCTCACATAAATATTATATGGCCAGTTTCCATTATCCTTAAATTCATCCTTTACCAAACCCCATTGTTTCATTATTTCTCTAACCTCAGTAGGTATCCGGCGATCAGTGGTTATAAAATAAAGCAGCCCCTTCTGATAGAGCTCATGTTCTTTCAGAATCTCACTACGTCTTTTATAGGAAGCTTCCGGGTAATCCCAGTTCATTCCAATATTATCAAAGCCGACAGGGCCATGATTGTTTACATCAGTCTTCAGGTTTGGTATCGGATCGTATTTATTGAAGAACTCTTTCCATCCTTTTTCTGAGACTCTTCCCAGCAACTCATATTGGGTGCTGTCATAACCTTCGGGCTTAGTAATGGGAATTCTGTTTTCAGGAACCTTTGTCATGCAGAGCCTGTAACAATAAGCCTGAATTTTTTTATCTCCTGTTCCGTTTTCTCCGGGAGAATCAGGACAAATGCGAGGAAGAAGTCCGCTTGAAGGATCACCCGGAATTTTATAAGGGTCGACATTAACTTTGAAGTGATGATCATGATGAAACACCCCTTTTTGAATGCCGTTAAACTGTTCCTTATATGTATCTCCGGATTCACGTCCGATGGTATATTTTACTCCTGCCGAAGCCATCAGATCTCCTTCATAGGTGGCATCTATAAAAACTTTTCCTGAATATATATTACCACTTATGGTTTTTATCGATACAATAGCGTCATTTTTCTTTACTATACCACTTTCCCTGTTAAGAAATTCACCTCTATGTACTTCTACTTTCGAGTGGCTGATAAGGTTTTCAAAAGCTTCTTCTGCGGCATGAGGTTCAAAAATCCACATAGTCCGGTTCTCCCCGTCGATTGCAGGATTTCCCTGACCCACATTGCCATATTCAGATTGTTTTTGCCATTTCCACGATTCAGGATTCTGATAATGCCGGTATATAAGTTGGTAGAATTCCCGGGCAATTCCACCGATAACCGTTTTGTTTCCTGTGTCAGTAAATCCTAATCCTGAAGAAGAAAGGCCTCCAAGGTGTTTATCGGGAGAAACGAGAATAACAGATTTTTCCATTCGGGAGACCTGAACTGCTGCAACTACAGCTGATGAAGTGCCTCCATATACGATTACATCGGCTCTGAAAATTTCTTTGTCAGTTCGGGATCGGCAACCTGTGATCAAAAGAACAATAATAACCGATAATAGCAACGTTTTTTTCATACCCGGGTTAGAATATCAGATAAAGATATTTAAAATGGAGCGAAATTCATAGCCTCTACCACAGAGCGATCACAGAGAACCGCAGAGATGCAAACTAAGTCATTTAAAGAAGGAATGAATAAGTAACTATTTCTTTTTGGGGAACCATGGCAAAAACGCACTGGTTTTTTTCATGTATTCTGTATACTGAGGTTTCTGCTCTTTTAGACTTTTTTCCAGAAGTGAGACCCCCGACACTTTAATTATTAATGCCGTCATTAGAATTGATCCTAGTACCGGCAGGTAACTTCCTGAGGCCAGACACATAAATCCGAATCCCCACCATACTGCTGAATCGCCAAAATAGTTGGGATGACGGGTATAGCGCCATAATCCTTTATCCATCACCTTGCCTTTATTTGAAGGATCTCCCTTGAAATGAGCAAGCTGCAAGTCGCCTATTGTTTCAAAACAAAATCCTGTTATCCAGAGGATGATTCCAAAATAATCGAGTATGCCCGGAGATGGCGACTGTGTATAATATTGAGCTCCCAGAAGAGGGGCAGAAATAAGCCACATGAGGATTCCCTGTAGAAGAAAAGTCTGAAAAAAGCTTATCCACCAATACCTATTCTCTCCATAATTTTGCCGGAATTGTTTATAACGGAAATCTTCTCCTTTTCCAATATTTCGCCAGGCCAGGTAAAGTGATAAACGAAGACCCCATATCAGAACAAGAATCATAAGAATGATTTTCCGTGGAGTGTATCCATCAGTTTTAGTGAAATAGAAAGCTGTTGTTAGAACGAATCCCAGGCCCCAAAACAGATCGACAATACTAACATTTCTTATAATAACACTGATGAACCATAATATGGTCATGATGATCATAATGAACAGAAAACTCAGAAAAAAGATATGGAAGAAACTCATACCTGGGAGATTTAGTCACAAAGAAGCGCCACGGCGGCAGCACCAGTTCCTGCATGGGTTCCAAGGACCGGTGAAATATTGACAACAAAGACAGGTTTTTTTTTGGTTAATATTTCCATTCTTGTGGAATACCATTTAGCAGCATCAGTGTTGTTCGCATGGAGAACAATATAATTCCAGATTTTTCCCCCGTCATTAATTTTTGTAACATGCTTCATCACTCTTACCATATTGGCTTTCTGGCTGAAAGTCTTATCCAGAAGTATTGCTTTTCCTGATCCATCGATAGAAACGACCGGATTAACATTAAGTATTCTTGCTAATAATCCCCTTACCATAGATACCCGTCCGCTTCTGACAAGATATTTTATTGTTCTTACACTAACGAATATACGTGCCCCTTTTGTCCACTTCTCTGCCATATTAACCACCTGATCATGGGAATATCCAGCTTCGATTGCCTCAGCAGCTCTCAGGAGAACAAGTCCGAGTGCACCTGATATGTTCCGGGAATCGATTACAGAAATTGGTTTGTTGAATTCCTTGCTTATTGCGCTCGCTGCTTTCCGGCTGCTGTTATATGTTCCGCTAAGCTTGTGACTCAGATGGATGGCTATTATTGAATCATAATGAGTTGCCAGGTGAGAGTAAATGTTTATAAAGCTTTTTTCATTGACCTGTGATGACTTTGGGTAGTCCTTGTTTTCCTTTAAAAGGGTATAAAATTGTTCTGGTTGAATAGTGATTTTATCAAGATAATTATCTTCACCGAAATTGACATTCAGCGGCAGCATGTTTATCTGATACTTATCAATGGTTTCCTGGTCAAGATCACAGGTTGAATCTGTTACAAGGGCTATCTTCCATTTCCGGTTATAAACAACGTCACTTTGTCTGACCATATCATCGGCTTTCTGGAAAGCTAGTGTACCGGTATTTCTGAGTTCGCAGAAAAGCCCTGCCGGATTATTCGTATGGAGATGTATTCGCCTCATCTTGTCAGAACCGGCCACAACGATCGAATTTCCATATTTTCCAAGTATAGGCAGTATTGTTTCTTTACTGATAGAGCTGTTTTTAATTAGCGCTTCAGTGCAATACCTGAATTCGACTTTTTCGGGAATTGATTCTTCAATCTTTTCAAAAAGAGCGGTTTCGGCTTTTACCTGAATAAGGTCTTTAAGATTGCGATTTGTAATAAAATCAATGATCCCTTCCACAAAAAAAACAAAACCCCTGGCTCCGGCATCAACAACATTGGCTTTTGTCAGAACTGCAAGTTTTGATTTGGTTGCCACAAGTGATTTATTCAAAACATCTACAGAACTGATAAAAAGCTGGTTAAAGTCGGTTATTATGTTTCTGTTATCATAAACATAATTTGCCCAATCTTTTATCACAGTTAGCATGGTGCCTTCAACCGGATTGGAGACTGCCTCATATATGTATCGAACTGAATTTTTAATACTCTCTGCAAATTGTTTAATTGTTATTGTTTTAAAATTACCAGTCTCACTGCTCATTCCGTAAAGAAACTGGGCAAAGATAATTCCTGAATTTCCACGGGCATTGACAAGCGTAGTTTCAGCAATCATGTCGGCTGTTATCTTGTATGATTTGTTCGGATGCAGAGAATCAACCACTGCCCTTATAGTAGAAGCCAGGTTAGTACCGGTATCGCCGTCATTCACCGGGAAAACATTTATTTTGTTAAGTTCAACCTGATGTTCAATAACCTTTCTGGCTCCGGCGATAAAAGTATAATAGAGCCGTCGTCCATCCATCTCAACTAACGGTTCCAGGGTCTCTATTGCCATATATTGTTCGATTACAAATGAATTGCAAAGGTAATAATAATTACGCTTTCTCTGAAAAGTATGATTTTTATGATATAAACATTAAACATATCTTAATGTTCCAGTTAAAATCAAGATTCATCATTCTTTCGGAAATTTTAAAAATGATTTTCGAAATGCAACAAATTTTTGAAATTATCTCATACCTGATTTATATGCCTCAATCACTCTTTTTCTTGCGAAATCATGATCTATCATAGGTTGCGGAAAATCAGGTTTATCAATGTTTTCAACCCATTTCCTTATATATTCTTTGTTCGGGTCGAATTTTAACTGCTGGGTATTCGGATTGAATACCCTGAAATATTGCGCAGCATCACACCCTGTTCCGGCTGCCCATTGCCAGTTTCCATTATTTGAAGAAAGTTCATAATCAAGAAGTTTCATCGCAAAAAAAGCCTCTCCCCGACGCCAGTCGATAAGAAGGTGCTTACAGAGAAACCCGGCAGTAATCATTCTTACCCTGTTGTGAAGATATCCTGTTTCATTCAGTTGTCTCATTCCTGCATCTACAATAGGAAAACCTGTCTGGCCAGTACTCCATTTCTCAAAATCAGATTCGTTGTTTCGCCAGGGGACGTTATCATATTTTGACCTGAAATTTCCTGTCACCACATGCGGGAAGTTAAAGAGAATCTGCATAAAAAATTCCCGCCAGATCAATTCGCTCAGAAAAACAATGTTTTCGCGAATTGCCCTGTCAGCAATTTTACGGATGCTGACAGTCCCAAACCGGAGATGCGGGCCAAGATAGCTGGTTTTATCAACAGATGGGATATCGCGAAATCTGTCGTATGATCTGATTACGGAAAGATCAAATGGCCTGACCCTTTGCAAGCTTTTTTTTAAGCCAAGTTCTTCCCGTGAAGGGAATGCGAAAATATTTTTGAAATAATTTTGTTCCGTTGTTCCAATTGAATACTGTTCCTGTTTCCATGTAACCTGAAACTTTTGCATCCACCTGTTTTTGTAAGGTGTGAACAAAGTATAAGGATTATTATCGGATTTCAGGATCTCTTTTTCTTCAAAAATTACCTGGTCTTTAAATCTGTACATGGTTACAGACTTTTGCCGGAGTATTGATTCAACTTTTAAATCTCTTGAAGAAGAGTAGGGTTCATAGTCTTTATTAATATAAACAGCATTCAGATCATAAGTTTTAATCAGCTTTCTCCAAAGAATCTCCGGATCACCTTTTAAAATGAGCAGAGAACTGCCGGATTTAAGAAGCTGATTGTTGATACCTGATAGTGTTTCATAGATAAAACTAATCCTCGGATCGTCAGCCTGAAGTTCATCAATAATTACTGTATCAAATATGAAGAGAGCCATCACTGGAATGCCTTCAGCCAGAGCATGATTCAATGCAGAGTTATCATCCAGCCTCAAATCTCTTCGGAACCAGAATATATTGATCTTCATATTGTTCCAGGTTTTTCTGTTTTCACTCCTGTCCAACCTTACAACGGCAAGTTAAAAATTGACGAATTGAGAATAACCAGCAAACGGTCGGAGAATTAAAAAGTGAATATTGCTTCTTTCCCGAGGCTTTTAATTCTCCTTAAAATTCATAATTGTTTTTAATACCCTGACTCTTGTTTCTTCGGGAGTTGGATTAAGCTCTTCAGTGGTGAATTGCCCATTCTTAAGATCGATCCTTTCAAAAACCATCAGATAAAGATCAAAAATAATCTCAAGGGATAATTGATACCTGGGTTCAAGGAGCGGTTCTATTCCTTTTATAATCTCACATGTTTTCAGGCGATACTCATCCGCCAGAATATAGTAATGCCTGATCAGGTTTTTATAGTTTTCATTAACCGGTTTACCATCAGCAAATTCCCTGAGTTCTTTTCTGTTCAGGCCATATTTGATAATAAGATCATCAGCGAAATAGCTCAGGTTATTTAACTGATCTTTCTGAAAATCCCTGATTATATGAACGACATAGCTGAAAATAGCACATGGTGTTGCTGCCCATTTTACATCGAATTTCGGCGGTTCATACCGGCCATTTAATTTCTGAAGACCATTAAGGTGGACAAAAATTGAAGCCGGAGCAACCGATGCCCCTCCTGCATATTCAAGAAAAGTATCAAGAGAGGGAAACCCATCGTTATTAATATCATAGATCATAGATTTTGCGAATGCTTCCATTGGCCATAACGGGATCCTGAATTTATTAACAGTTTCCCGAAGTTCTTCTTCCAGAGCATTACACTCTTTTGAGACAATAATCATTTTAAGCCAGTCCTCAACATTGGCCACAAATTCTTTTCTCTCATTGGGTTCAATGAGTTTATTCTTGGCCTTATGATTATCAATCAAGTCATCGATTGCGCGCATGAACTTATAACAAATTTTTGCGGCGCAGAATCTGTCTTCATCCCAAAAGTTTGCAGCAACAAGGATATTCGGATGATCCTTAATTTTTTGGAAATCGATAGAATTGAATATTTCTAAAAACTTATCTTTTTGTGAACTCATTAATTTAAATCTGATATTGTAAAATATTAGTTTTTAAGTATTCTTTCAGCTGTGAGCTTTGCTGACAGAAGTACGTTTGGGATCCCGTTGCCCGGGTGAGTGCTTCCCCCCACGAAAAACAAATTTTTATACCGGCTGTGCTGATTGTG
>Ga0302164_10000178_pt1 | contig 23407 bp, 20 predicted proteins | sample I_Fen_E3_1_FD_193500 | JGI IMG/M metagenome (GOLD analysis project Ga0302164, IMG submission 193500) | Peat permafrost microbial communities from Stordalen Mire near Abisko, Sweden - I_Fen_E3_1 | ecosystem: Environmental > Terrestrial > Soil > Wetlands > Permafrost | place: Sweden: Abisko...
AATGAATATTCGTAACATCGCTATTATTGCCCACGTAGATCATGGTAAAACCACCCTGGTGGACAAAATTTTACATAGCACCAATATCTTCAGAGATAACCAGGAAACTGGCGAACTGATAATGGACAGCAACGACCTGGAAAGGGAAAGAGGCATTACCATTTTCAGTAAAAACGTATCTGTAACTTACAAAGGCGTTAAAATTAATGTGATTGATACCCCCGGCCATAGTGATTTTGGTGGTGAAGTAGAAAGGGTTTTAAAAATGGCAGATGGTGTTTTGCTACTGGTGGATGCTTTTGAAGGGCCAATGCCGCAAACACGTTTTGTATTGCAAAAAGCATTGCACTTAGGTTTACACCCGATTGTGGTAATTAATAAAGTAGATAAACCTAACTGCCGCCCCGATGAAGTACACGATGCAGTTTTTGAATTATTCTTTAACCTGGATGCAACAGAAGAACAACTGAATTTTCCTACAATTTATGGTAGCAGCAAAAATGGCTGGATGAATACCACGCTTACTGAAATTGATAATATCTTCCCTTTACTGGATGCCATACTGGAACACGTACCCGAACCAAAAGTAAATGAAGGTTCTACTCAAATGCAAATTACCTCATTGGATTATTCTTCGTTTTTAGGAAGGATTGCTGTAGGTAAGGTTGCCCGTGGTGTTATCAGGGAAGGACAACAGATTGCACTGGTACAAGCCGACGGAAGCATTAAAAAAATGAAAGTAAAGGAACTGTATACTTTTGAAGCGTTGGGTAAAAAGAAAGCAACAGAAGTAAGTGCAGGTGATATTTGTGCGATAGTTGGGTTGGAAACTTTTAATATTGGCGATACCATTTGTGATGTGGATTTTCCTGAAGCATTGCCGGTGATAAGTGTGGATGAACCAACAATGAGCATGATGTTCAGCATTAATAACTCTCCGTTCTTTGGAAGGGAAGGTAAATTTGTAACCTCACGCCATTTAAGAGACAGGTTGATGAAGGAAACAGAAAAGAACCTGGCGCTTCGTGTAGAAGATTCTGATAGTGCAGATAGCTTCTTGGTTTATGGAAGAGGTATTTTGCATTTAGGTATATTGATTGAAACGATGCGGAGAGAAGGGTTTGAATTAACGGTAGGTAATCCCCAGGTTTTGGTTAAAGAAATTGACGGCAAAAAATGTGAGCCATACGAAAATCTTGTAGTGGACGTGCCTGCAGAATATAGCGGTAAAGTAATTGACCTGGTTACACAACGTAAAGGCGAAATGCTGATCATGGAAAGCAAAGGCGAAATGCAGCATTTAGAATTTGATATTCCTTCAAGAGGTTTAATTGGACTGCGTAGTAACATGCTTACCAATACAGCAGGCGAGGCTGTAATGGCGCATCGTTTTACCGATTATCGTCCATGGAAAGGCGTTATCCCCGGAAGAAGCAATGGTGTTTTGTTATCAAAAAATACAGAAAAAACTACCGGTTACTCCATTGATAAATTACAGGACAGAGGGCGGTTTTTTGTAGATCCGGGAGATGAAGTTTATGCAGGACAGATTATTGCCGAGCATATTAAGCCAGGCGATTTGAATGTGAATGCAACTGAACCTAAAAAATTAACCAATCACCGGGCCAGCGGCAGTGATGATGCCAGTAAGGCTGCTCCAAAGATCATGATGACTTTGGAAGAGTGCATGGAGTATATCCAACAGGACGAGTGTATTGAAGTAACACCCAAAAGCATTCGTATGCGTAAAGTGATACTGGATGAAAACGAACGTTCAAAAGTGTCAAAACAAATGAAAGCCGAAACGGCATAATATAGTTTAAGCTAAAACACGATCCCCCGTTTTTTACGGGGGATTTTTATTTTATATTCATTGTCATTGCAATGCCAATTATATTTGTGTAAATAAAATGTAGCATGGCAATACTTACCTGCAAAGTTTGTGGCAACACCAGTAATAATAAGCAGCATCACATAAAAGAAATGCAACTGGGACTAAGGGAAATGTTTACGTACATGGAATGTGCAGGCTGCGGATGTATGCAACTGCAAAATATCCCCGCCAATTTAGGAAAGTATTATCCAAATGAAGGCTACTATTCTTTTAACCTTGGTTTGGATGTGCGGCAGAAAGCCGATACGTTGCGCAAGATAAAAGCCTCCTGGCTTATCTACGGTAAAAATAAATTATTAGGTAGCCTTTTGTCAATTGGGTATACAGCACCTGATTATTATTCGTGGATAAAAAATGCCGGCATATATTACAACGATGCTGTTTTGGATGTTGGAACAGGTAATGGAAGTTTATTGCTGAACCTGTTTAAGATCGGCTTTACCAATGTTACGGGTATTGACCCTTTTATTGAAAAAGACAGGCAATACGGAGCCATAAATATTTATAAAAAAAGTGTTTTTGAAATTGAAGGACAGTTTGATTTGATAATGCTGCACCATGCATTTGAACATATGGACGAACCACTAAAAGTTTTACTGCAGTTGCATAAGTTAATTAAAAAAGGAAAATGTGTATTGATACGTACCCCGGTAATGGGTATGTACAGCTGGAATAAATATGGCGTAAACTGGATGGACCTCGATGCCCCCAGGCACATCATTATTCATTCTTTAAAAAGTATGGATTTGCTGGCAGCACAGGCAGGATTTGAATTACGCAAAGTTGAATTTGATGGCAATTATATGAGCCTTATAGGCAGCGATCAGTATGCAAAAGATATTGCTTTGCCTGACGCCGATTCTTATATGGTAAATAAAGAAGCTTCCGGTTACAGTAAAGCTGATATTGAACAATTTAAAACCATCAACCAACAAAATAATAAAGACCACAGGGCCGACCAGGCCGCATTTTATTTGTTTAAGCCGTAGTTAATTTTTTATAGCAGCGGTTCATCAGCGCTTTAGACCATGGTGTTTGCTTTAGAATAATACGGGGTATCTTTTTCTGATAGTTAATAATTGCCTCCACCCTATCCGGTAATCTTCCGTCATACCCGGTTGCCCTTATGTCTTCAAGATTTGTAATTTTAAATCGCTTCAGCATATTCCATACCAAATGAAAAACATATTGATTTTTGAGTAAAAGATCGCTGTTGTATTTGCTCAGCAGCGTAAAGTATTCCGGTATTTCTACTTTATTGTTTTTATAATATTTATTAGATTCCTGGGTGTCGCCCTTGCCAATGTTTACCAGCGTTTCGGCAATATAATGATAACCGCCATGGGCATTTAAATACCGCAGGTAATAATCAATATCCAACACCCAGTTGAACTGCTTGTCGTATTCAATACCGGCATCTTTTTTATGCATCAGCACACTGGGGTGGCCAATTACATTTAAATAAATAAGACTGAAGAAAGAATCATCCAGCATTTTTTTTCTTTCAGCAGTTAACAGTTCCGGCTCATTGGTATTGTTATCCAGGTAAACCTGGTTGCTGGCACAAAAAATAAAATCTTTACCGGAATGTAAAGCGGCATCTGCAAATTGTTGCAATGCACCCGGTGTACTAAACCAATCATCATCATGCATTACTTTTATCCAGGGTGCCGTAGCCCTGCGCATTACTCTTACACAATTTTCCACGGCACTTACAGCAGGTTCATTTTTTTCATAAGCAATGGCCAGTTTTTGATGATAAGAGCTTACGAAATCTTTTACGGCATCATCGGGGCTGTTATCGTTAATAAGAATTTCAACATCTTTAAAAGACTGTATTGCAATAGAATCTAAAAGTGTTTTTAAAAGATCAGTTCTTTTATAAGTGGGGATGCAAATTGAAATAAAGGGAGTGCTCATTAAGCAGCAATTTATCAATAGTTTTTAAAACAATTACTTTTGCAGGGATAAAAAACTACATTTTGAACATTCCGGATAAAGTAAGCAGTTTATTGCAGCAGTATTTTGACAAGTTATTGATCGTATCTATTCCCCGGTTTACCGAAAGGCATGCGAGAGTACAAAACCATTTGCAGGGTTTGCCGTTTGATTTTTTTTGGGGGGCGGACAAATTGCAACTGGATTTGGACAAAGCTAAGCAAGACGGGGTTTATGATGAAGAGATAACAAAACAACTGCAACGGCAGGGAAAATTATTAAGTCCCGGAGAGTTAGCCTGCTCCCTCTCTCACAGAATGGTGTATGAAGCAATGATAAAAAACAACTGGGATAAAGTGCTGATACTGGAAGATGATGTTTTGCCCCTGTATGAAAATCTTGTTTTACTACCGGAGGTATTGAATGAATTACCTGCCAATTGGGAATTGGTATATTTTGGGTATTTAAAAAATGAGAAGGTAACAGTTGGACTTAAAGTAAAACAAGCATTATACAAAATACAAAGCCTGTTGGGCCTGATGACCTGGAGTTATAAAATGATAAGTAATATGTTACCTAAGCCATACAGTACCCATTTAAAAAAAGCCGGCTTTCACGATTGTACACATGCTTATGCCATTACATTAAGTGGTGCAAAAAAATTACTGGCCGCACAAACACCGGTGGTTTATCGTGCAGACGATCTGCTGTCGCATATTATTTTAAAGGGAGAACTAAATGCTTTTGTAACCGAACCTAAATTTTTTGACCAGGAGATTTTTCATAATACCCATACCGCATCAGAAATAAGATAACAGGATGTTATTGCATTGCATCCACCTTTTTTTTAAAGGCCTCTCCCGTTTTAGGATTGAGCTTATTGAGTTCTTCGTACACCTTTAATGCTTCCTCTTTTTGTTTTAACTCTATATAACAATACCCTGTATATAACAATGGCACCTGGTTTACAGATATGGCAAGATTCTTTTTTAGCTGTACAATACACTCATCATAAGCTTTAAGCTGGCGGTAAGCATGGCCCAGTTCGTTGTAGGCTGCAATGTAATTGTTATCAATATCAAGGGCCTTGATGGCATATTTAATAGCATCCCTGTAATATTCCTTGGCATTGCTGCACCAGGCCAGTGCATAGTAAGTAGCCTTATTGGTGCTGTCTGTTTTCAGGGCGGCCAGGTAGCTGTTAATTGCTTCTGCATAATTTTTAAGGTTATCCCTGTAAAGATTACCCAAAGTAATATTTGCAGAAGTAAAATCAGGTATTTGGCTTATCCCCTCTTTTAAAACTCTTACGGCATTATCAGCCTGGCTTATTGAGGTATAAAGTTGTGCCAGTTGTAAATAAGCAGAATCGTACTTTTTATCAATGGCAATAGCATTGGTATAAGTAGTAATAGCCTCGTTAAACATGCCTTTTTCTTTAAATGCCCCGGCTTTTTTATAAAGTACCACAGCCTGCTTTGGAGGCTGTGCCATTGTGATAAAACCAGTAAAAACAAAAACAGTTAGAAAGTAAAAATATTTTGGCATATCGTAAACAATTATTGCAGCAAAGTAAACGGATGTTTGGCTTTTTTCAGGAGATTTTTTTGAAAATTTTAGTTAAACAAAAGCGCAATAAAGGCTGTATTGTTTAGTAACTTTGCCAGCATAATGAAATCTCTTTTTTCCATATTGGCCATTGTAATTTGCACAGCTATAATTGCGCCTGTAACCAAGGCCCAGTGCTCGGTATGCACAAAAACAGCGTCCCAAATGGGCGAAAAACCTGCAAAAGGGCTTAACCAGGGAATTTTATACTTAATGTTTGCGCCCTTTGCAATTGTGGGCGTAGTAGGTTACCAGTGGTGGAAAAATAATAAACCGTACGAAGAATAATTATTTATTCGCTTTTAGGTAAACTTTTATGGCTGCCATCGCAAAACGGTGGCGTTTTGGTTTGTTTGCACTGGCAAAACCAAACCTCTTCTTCCTTTTCAAATTCTACTTTTAAACTTCTGTAAGGCAGAACAGGTTCGTTATTTTCATTAATGGTATGTTCAATGCGTTTGTGTGTACCATCGCAAAGCGGTTGCTTTTCACTTAAGCCACAGGTGCACCAGGAGTAAATTTTGCCCGGTACCACTTTTATCATCGCAGGCTCGCATTTTGCAATATGCGGCAGGTTTTTATCAGGGATTATTTCCATTAACAATATTTTTTTATAAACTGGTACAAATTAAAGCTATTTCCCTCAGCTGTTATGGCATTCTTCAAATCTTGTTTATTAACATCTTTCATACGCTTTTGTTCAATAAGCTTAAATGCTTTTTCTGCAAGTAACCATTGGCGCCTGGAGTTAATAATTTGCGGTTGATGGTTTTGGGTAATTAAAGCAAGCAATTCTTCAATACCTTTTTTTTGTGAAGCAGTTGTTTTTATCACTGGTACAGGAACCGTATGATTACTAAATGCCGGTGCCAGCATCAACCGTAAATTTTTTACAAACAGGTCAGCATCCGGCCGGTCGGCTTTATTTACCACAAACACATCTGCAATTTCCATCAGGCCAGCTTTCATGGTTTGCACTTCATCTCCGGCCTCGGGTACAACCACAACTACGGTTATATCCGCAAGCCCTGCAATTTCAATTTCACTCTGTCCCACACCAACAGTTTCTACAATAATATAATCAAAAGGGGCTGCTTTTAGCAGATCGCTGATCTCTATAATTTTTGGATGCAGGCCACCTAAAGAGCCCCTGGTAGCAAGCGAACGAATAAATACATTGGGGTTGTTGTACCACTCACTCATACGAATGCGGTCGCCAAGTAAAGCCCCTAAATTAAAGGGTGATGAGGGGTCAATACAAAGTACACCCACCTTTTTGTCTTTGGCTACCAGTAATGCTGTTAAAGCATCCACCAGGGTACTTTTTCCGGCACCCGGCGGACCGGTAATACCAATTACAGGAGTATTGGAAAAAGGTAACTGTTCCAGTAAGTTGTCGTAGCCGGGAGCTTCGTTTTCAATAAGTGAAATACACCGGGCCAGTGTTTTGCTGTTACCCTGCTTTATTTCATTTAATTGTTGCTGCCACATAAGCAAAGTAACAAATTAATAGGTGTATTCCCAATATATTCAATTGTAAGCCCTGCATTTGCAGCAATCATTTTTAACAATGGCAAAATCAAATTAATTTTAAGCCGACGTTTAAGTTGTTACTCTTTATTGTTTCTTTGCAAAGAAGAGTTGATAATACAACCCCGTTGCACCAATGGCCATATCGGTAGTTATAATCACCAGGAATGAAGCCCATATTATAGGTACCACACTGCAAAGCCTGCAGGGTATTACCGATGATATTATAATAGTGGACAGTGGCAGTATTGATGATACCCTTACAATAGGTAAAAAATTTGGCGCAACTATTATTGAAACTACCTGGGACGGTTATGGCCCCAATAAAAACAAAGGCATTACTGCAGCAAAATATAACTGGATACTAAACCTGGATGCCGACGAAGCTATTGATGCAGACCTTAAGATGGCCATACAACAACTGGACCTTAAAGATGAAAACACGGTATATAATTTTAAGTTCAAAAATTTTTTTTGCAATAAGTGGATCCGCTATGGAGAGTGGTCAGGCGATAAACACATTCGCCTTTTTAACCGCAATACCATCAGGTGGAATGATGCTGCTGTGCATGAAGGGTTAACCTTAAATAAAGAAACAAAAGTGGTAATGCTGCAGGGCAATGTGTTACACTACACCACACACAGTATGAATGAATACATTGATAAAACAGTGGCTTACGCCAGGTTGAATGCTGCCAAATATCATATGCAGGGTAAACAGGCTAATTTTTTTAAGTTGCATATGGCACCGGGTTTAACCTTTTTTCAGCATTACATTTTACGCCTTGGTTTTTTAGATGGGTGGGAAGGATACCTGATAGCTAAAACTACTGCATGGTACACTTTTTTAAAGTACAGTTTTTTAAAAGAAATGAATAATGGAACTTAGCGACAGATTATTCAGATTTCACAGAAAAGAAATGTAACTGAAACGACCTGGGACAAAAAATAAAACACATTGACAAATTTTATTCCCATATTTCCTTTAAGCATTGTAGTTTACCCCGGTGAGCAACTGAACCTGCATATTTTTGAACCAAGGTATAAACAACTTATTGCCGAATGTTTTGAAAACAAAAAACCCTTTGGAATTCCTCCGGTGATTGATAATAAATTGCACGAAACTGGTACTTTGGTAAGGGTGGTAGAAATTACTACAGTATACGATGATGGCAAAATGGATATTAAAACGGAAGGCCTACAGGTATTTAACATTTTGGAATCGATAAAAGAACTACCAGAAAAATTATACAGCGGGGCTATAGTAAATTACCCGGTAAATGTTGAAAGTGGTAACCGGGTTTTAATGTTAAGTATTATTGCGGCCATAAGGGAACTGCACAAGCTGCTAAAAATAAGTAAGGAATTTAAAAAGCCCGATGAAGAATTGTGGAGTTATGATGTGGCCCATCATGCAGGGTTATCTTTAACCGAGGAATATGAATTATTGCAACTGTTGCAGGAATTGCAAAGGCAAGAATATTTAAAGCGCCACCTTAAAAAAGTGGTGCCGGTAATTGCAGAAATGGAAACCCTTAAAGAAAGAGTGCAAATGAACGGTCATTTTAAAAATTTAAAAGGATTTGATATTTAACAATTGGTAGTTGCCCGTCCACAGGACTCTGTGAGCAGAGGCCCCGCGGAATAGATGATACAATATTTGGATCGCAAGGTATTTGTAATGTGTAATACTGCTATAAGCAAAACCTCTAAAAACTTAAACCTCTAAACTTCTAAACCAATTTAAATGAAAACACTTTGCCTCGATTTTGGAAATACCCGGCTTAAGGTTGCGGTTTTTAATGGGGATAATTTTATAGAAGAGATCATCTTACCCAATGATGAAATGTTTACCATTGAGCGGTTAATTGCTATTCACCAGCCCCAAAAAACAATCATGTCCTCGGTTATTAATCATAACCCGGCTATTGAAACCTTTTTGGCATCCAAATCAAAATTTCACAAATTATCTCATCTTACCAAAGCAAATTTTACTACGGCAGTAGGTAAGCCAGAAACCATTGGTGCCGACAGGCTGGCCCTTTGCGCAGCCGCAGTACATTTTTACCCCGGTAAAAATAACCTGGTCATTGGCCTGGGCACCTGCATTACTTATAATTTTATTAACCAGTACCATCAGTTTATTGGAGGCAGTATTTCGCCGGGGATGGAAATGCGGTTTAAAGCCATGCAGGTTTTTACTGCCAAGCTGCCTTTGGTACAGGCAGAATGGAATTTTCCGCTGGTGGGCTACGATACCAAAACCAATATGCAAAGCGGTGTAATAGCCGGAATAGCTTATGAAATGGACGGATTTATTGATGAATATGCCCAAAAATACGGCAACTTTAACGTGGTTTTAACCGGGGGTGATAACACCTATTTTGCTCGTCGGCTTAAAAACAGGATATTTGCCGATAGTAATTTTTTATTTAAAGGACTTTATGCACTTAGCGAAACTAACAATGACTAAACTTTTATCTGTACTTTTTGTGGTATGTGGGCTTCAATCAGCGGTTTATGCACAAGAAAACTCTCCTTATTCACGCTATGGTTTAGGCGATCTGGCACCCAATCATAATATTTCGTCCAGGGGAATGGGCGGAATTTCGGCAGGTCTTTTTGATTACCAGAGTAATTATTCGGGTTTTGGCAGTTTAAATTTTGTAAACCCTGCCTCTTTGGGTAGCTTACCCCTTACCATTTTTGATATTGGTGCCGAAGTAGACATAAGAACTTTAAAAAGTATTAATCCGGTAAAAAAGTTTACCGTAGCCAACTCCATATTTTCTTACCTGCAATTAGGCTTTCCGCTTACTACCGCTAAAATGCGCAAAAAGGGCAACTCATGGGGTATGAGTTTTGGTATGAAGCCCGTTACAAAGATCAATTATAAAATAGGTACTTATACCAAAACTGCCCTGGACAGTATGTATACCTTGTATGAAGGTAGCGGAGGTGCCAACCAGGCCTTTGTTGGTACAGGGTTAAAATTTAAGAACCTGAGCATTGGTGTTACTGCCGGTTATATGTTTGGTAATAAAGACTATAGTTCAAAAAGAGAATTGATCAATGACACCGTAACTTATGCCAAAGGGAATATTGAAGAGAAAACTAATTTTGGAGGCATTGTGGTAACAGGAGGTTTGCAATATGATATTGTTTTAAATAAAGATAAAACGAAGTTGTTTCCCCGGCTTCGTTTAGGCGTGTATGGTAACCTGCAGCAAAAACTAAATGCTAAACGCGATAAGATTGATGAAACATTTAGCCGTGATGCTAACGGTGCCACGTATCGTATAGACAGCGTTTACCAGGAAACTGATGTAAAAGGAACCATTGAATACCCATCTTCATTTGGCGGAGGCTTTACTTACCAGGATGACCACTGGTTGTTTGGCGCCGACTATGAAATGACCAACTGGAGCAAATACAGGTACTACGGTCAAACCGACCAGGTGCAGAATAACTGGACAATAAGGGTAGGTGGACAATACTATCCTGCCAAAGTAAACACGCCTGTAAAAAAGTATTTTAATTTTGTAAAATACAGGGCTGGTTTTTATTATGGCCCCGATTATATTAAAACTAATAACAGCCGGCCAGACTATGCGGTAACCTTAGGTACCGGCATGCCACTAACCTCTTTACAAAGATTAAGCTATTACAATACCGAATATGTGGTACTTAATACAGCATTGGAAATTGGTGGCAGGGGCGATAAAAATGCCAATATCAGGGAAACTACAATACGGTTTAGCATAGGCGTTTCTATGAATGCCAGCTGGTTTATTAAGCGTAAGTATAACTAAGGTTGAGGAACTCCACAAAGATGGTGGTGGCTTAACTCTAATTCATCTGGGTTTAAAATGATCTTCAAAACAAAATATATAAAATTGAGTGCAGTCTTTTTTACAGGCTGCATTTTTTTATTAGCCTGCGAAAATAGTGAGCAGGAAATAGATTTGGCCACTAAAAAAAGGGTGGGTGTGGAAGAAGCTGTAAAAGTGAATGTAAATTACACCCTGGGTGGTAAAGCAAAAGCCATACTGCAAGCTGCATTAATGCTAAGAGTGCAGGATACGGTTCCTTACGTGGAATTTCCTAAAAAAATACACGTGGATTTTTATAACGACAGCGCTAAAATTGAAAGCATACTGGATGCTAAATATGCAAAGTATATTGAAAACCAGAGTAAGATCTTGTTGAAAGACAGCGTGCGTTTTATCGGATTAAAAAATGGCGACACCCTTTACTGCGATGAATTGTACTGGGACAGGAGCCGCAACACTTACCAATTTTATACCGATAAGCCCACACAGGTACGTACCAAAATGCAGAATATCAACAGTATTGGCTTTGAAACCAGCCAGGATTTTAAAGACAAAGTATTTTGGAATATTACCAACACTACCATTAAAGTGCCCTCATCACAGTTCCCGGAGAATTAAATATTGCTTTGTAAATTGGATATTTATTTTAACCAATTTCGAAAATCACGTTTCCCCCGCTTCCATTAACTTCACCACTCAAATTTTTAAATCACATAGTTATGCAATACCGCCGCCTCGGAAAATCCGGCTTACAGGTAAGTGTACTTAGTTTTGGAAGCTGGGTAAGTTTTAGTAAACAAATTAATGATAAGGTTGCCGATGAATTAATGGGCATTGCTTATGATAACGGCATCAACTTCTTTGATAACGCCGAAGTATATGCATTGGGCGAAAGTGAGAAGATGATGGGCCGGGTATTGAAGAAGAAAAAATGGGACCGCACTTCTTACACCGTTTCATCAAAAGCATTTTGGGGATGGCGAGGAAAAGCCAATAAGCCCAATCAAACCGGTAACAACCGCAAACATTTGATAGAAGCCTGCAATGAAGCATTGCAACGTTTACAGGTTGAATACCTTGATATGTTCTTCTGCCACCGCCCCGATAAAAATACGCCGATTGAAGAAACTGTTTGGGCCATGAACCATTTGATACAGCAGGGCAAAGTATTATACTGGGGCACCAGCGAATGGAGTGGTGTGGAAATTATGGAAGCGCACCGTGTAGCAGAAAAATTAAGGTTGATTGGCCCAACTATAGAACAGCCGCAATACAATTTATTTGAAAGAGATAAGCTTGATAAAGAGTACCTGGATATTTTTAGAACTGTGGGAATGGGCACTACCATTTGGAGCCCGCTGGCAAGCGGCCTTTTAAGTGGCAAATATAATGATGGTATTCCCAAAGGCAGCCGCTTTGCTTTGGAAGGTTTTGATTGGTTGAAAGAACGCTGGGTGATGGATGAAAAAGTAAAGAAAGTAAAAAAGTTGAGTGAACTGGCAACAAAATTGGGAGTTACCACAGCAGCATTAAGTATTGCCTGGTGCATTAAAAACCCCAACGTAAGTACTGCCATTTTAGGTGCAACAAAAAAAGTGCAATTGCTGGATAATTTAAAAGCTTTGGATGCGCTGGAAAAACTTACACCCGAAGTAATGGAAAAGATTGAAGGCATCATGAAAACAAAACCAACCTTACCGGAGTTTTAATTATGCAAAATACGATCATCTACGGCATCCCCAATTGCGATACCACCAAAAAAGCAATGGGCTGGTTAAACAAAATTAATATTGCTTTTACCTTTCATGATTATAAATTGCAGGGCATAAGTAACCAAAAATTAAATGAATGGTGCGATAAACAAGGATGGGAAACTATCTTTAACAAAAGAAGCACCACCTGGAGGGAATTACCGGAAACAGAACAAAACAAAGTGATAAACCAGGCTGAGGCAATAAAAATAATGCTTACGAATAACAGTATTATTAAAAGGCCAATTATAGAACATAATGACAAACTAATTATTGGCTTTAAAGAAGAAGAATATAAAAGGGCTTTTAAATAATAAGCATCACAATTAAAAAATAAAAATCAAAGACATGAAACGTAACGCAACTGCCGTTTGGAACGGCTCTGGTAAAGAAGGTAATGGTAGCCTTACCACACAAAGCACCACTTTAAACAAAACACAATATTCCTTCAACTCACGTTTTGCAGAAGGCGTGGGTACCAATCCTGAAGAATTAGTAGCCGCTGCACATGCCGGTTGCTTTAGTATGAAACTGAGTTTTGTTTTGGGCGGTGCAGGTTTTACACCTGATAGTATAGAAACACAATGTGTAATTACACTGGACCCTGCTGCAGGCGCTATCACCGAATCACATCTAACTGTAGTGGCAACTGTTCCTGGCATCACTGCAGAGAAATTTGAAGAATGTGTGGCAGATGCAAAAGCAAACTGCCCCATTTCAAAATTGCTGAACACCAATATTACGCACGAAGCAACGCTGAAATAATATTTTGCAAGTAAAGAAATAAAGTAAAAGCCGCCCCCGCAATGCTGTGGGGACGGCTTTTGTATTTTAGTTTAGCGTAAAAATTTATTAATGCATGGCTTCTGCAAGATCCAGCTTCTTCTTTTTATTTCCTTTTACCATTATTACAAAAGGCACACAAATAAGAAACAGAATGCCAAGGTATAAAAACACATCCATGTAAGATAATACCGCTGCTTGTTTAGATACCATGCCATCAAGCGCAGCGTATGAAGATTTAAGCGCCTCATTAGCAGCTTTTCCCTTACTTATCAAGGCTTGTTGTATACCCATCACACGTTGCTGAACCATCGGGCTGTTTACATCTAATTTACTTACCAGGTCGGTGCGATGCACTACATTTTGACGTGATAAAAAAGTGGTGATTAATGCAATCCCAAAAGAACCACCCAGCTGCCGCATCATACCTGTAAAAGCGGCGCCCTGACCTATCTGTTGCCCTTTGAGTGTGGAAAGCGAAAGCGTGGTAATTGGAATAAACAACATACCCATACCCACGCCACGTACAATCAGCATCCAGAAAAAATCGTCGGCATTAGTATCCGGTGTAAGTATTACATAGCCCCAGAAAGTGAAAACAGAAAATAAAATAAAACCACCTGCTACAAGGTATTGCTGCGGTACGCCTTTTTGTAATAAGGTTCCAATAATAGGCATCATAACGGCAGTGGTTAACGCTGCAGGTACCATCAACATTCCGGCCTGTTGTGCTGTCCAGCCCAAAACAGATTGTGTATATAAAGGAATGATGAATGTTGAGCCATATAAACCAAAGCCCATAATAAAGGAGAGAATAGTGCCCACACGCAGATTACCATTTTTTAATACCCTTAATTCTACGATGGGTTTTTTAGCAGTAAGCTCCCGCCAGATAAAAAAGTACAAACCTAAAAATGCGGTGATGGCTAATGTAACAATAGTGCTGCTGCTGAACCAGTCATCATCCTGTCCTTTTTCTAACACATATTGCAGCGAACCAACCGTAACTGCCAGCAACCCAATACCCAGCCAGTCAATATCTCTTACCGCACTTTTTTCAGCATATTTTGGACTGCGTACAAACTGCAGCGTAAGTAGCAATGCAATTATACCAAGCGGAATGTTAATATAAAAAATATTAGGCCATGAAGAATGTTCTACTATATAACCTCCCAATGGCGGCCCCAATGTAGGGCCTATGATAACACCAAGGCCATAAATGGCTTGTGCCATACCGCGTTTTTCCGGAGGATAGCTTTCTGTAATAATGGTTTGAGAAGTTACCAGTAAGGCCCCCCCACCAATACCCTGTAAAAAACGAAAGATCACCAGCTCCCAAATTCCGGTTGCGTTACCACATAAAAACGAACACACGGTAAATAAAATAATAGAAGCGGCAAAATAATTGCGCCGGCCAAATTGTTGCGCCATCCAGCTTGTCATGGGTACAATAATTACATTACCAATGGCGTAAGCAGTAACTACCCACCCCACTTCGGTAAGTGTGGCGCTTAATGTACCACGCATATTATTGAGGGCCACGTTTACAATTGTTGTATCTACAATTTCCAAAAGCGTGCACAATATTGCGGTAATAGTAATAATTACCCGCCTTGGGCCAAACTCCACTAAAGATTCCATCTGTTGCATAACTATTTTTCTTAGCCCATAAACGGGCACATTTTTATTTTTGAACCGGGCTGACTTTATTTGATCAACTTCATTGGCGTCGCATTCTTGTACCGCTTATCTTTATTTGGCATTAATTGTGTTTTGCACAAAAACTGTCACCTCTACGGAGTTTTATTAAACTTCTTTTATCAACTACTCTTACCAAACTGTCGTTCCTATGGAACTGAAGGCATAATCTCCTCCTCAATCTTCGCTAAACTCTTCTCCATTTCCCTTCCGCCAGCTGGCGGAGCGGATAGGTGGGCTCAGGGCTTTAATCCAAATGCACATCCACTGCCACATTCATACCCGCTTTCAATTGCTTTACAAATTCATCTGCATTGTTAAATTCAATTTTTACTGGTAAACGTTGTACCACTTTTACAAAGTTGCCACTGCTGTTATCAGGAGGCAATAATGCAAAGCGGGAGCCTGTGGCAGGAGAGAAAGAAGTTAATATGGCATCAAATGAATGACCAGGAAATGCGTCCACATGAACGGTTACTTTTTGGCCAATCTTCATTTTTTCTAATTGTGTTTCTTTAAAATTTGCAATAACCCAAATATCCTGGCTAAGTACAATACTGAAGACGGATTGACCCGCTTGTAAAAATTGCCCAGCCTGTACATTTACTTTAGAAACCAACCCACTTTCCTGTGCAGTTACCACAGCATAAGAAAGATTGAGTTTAGCTTCGGCCACTTCCACTTCTCTTTGCTTTATAACAGCGCCGGCTACCCCAATTTGCGAAGAGGTGGCATTACTTTGCGATGCTACTGTATTCGTTTGCTGCGAAGCCTGGTTTTTTTGTTGCACCAGTACATTTAACTGGCGTTCGGCAGTTTCTTTTGCAGCCTGTGCCTGTTCAAATTGCTGTTGCGTAATTGAATGATCTTTTATTAAATTGGCATAACGGTCATAATCCTGTTTGGTGCGCCACACATTTACTTTAGCTGCATCAATTTGTGCATCCACAATACCAATGTTGGCTTGAGAACTGGTAATGGTTGCTTTAGAAGCAGTGGTGGTAGCTTCTGCAGCACCTAAATTTGTTTTTGCGGTTGCCAGCGCCGCTTCAGCCTGTTGTACCCTTAATGCCATATCCCTGTCATCCAGTATTAAAAGCGTGTCGCCTTTTTTTACCATTTGGTTATCTTTTACACGAACTTCTTTTACATAACCTGCAATGCGTGGTATCACCGGGCTAATGTTAGCTTCCAGTTGTGCATCATCAGTTTCTTCGTGATGTTTGCCATGATTGTATTTGCTAAAGCCAAACCATCCGCCGGCAATAACCAGTAATATCAAAACAATGAGAAAGGCTTTACTTTTCTTTTTAGGCGTTTCAGGAGCTACTTGTTTATTAGGTGTTTCGTTTTGTGACATATCGTTTCTTTTATAAGTTGTTGTGGTAATGAATTAATTTTTTAAAAGCCCTGCAGCATACAATATTTTATTATAGGCCAAAAAGGAATCTGCTTTTGCGTTGGTTACACTTAATTTACTTTGTAATAAAGCCACATCAGCATCTAACAATTCGGTAGTTGTGGCAAGGCTGTTATCATATTTATTTTTAGTGATGCGGTAATTTTCAGTTGCCTGTATCACAGATTTTTCCAGCACTTCAATTTTTTTGCGGCTTACAATATAATTCTGGTAGGCCTGGTTTATTTGTAGGCGTATGTTATCCCCCAGTATTTCCTGACTTGCTTGTATTTGTTTTATCCTTGCTTCGGCCCCTTGTAGTTTGCTTTTTGTTTTCCACAGAGAAGAAAGATTATACTTTACACCAACACCTATATTTACGGCATTGGTAATACTTAAAAATTTTGGAATATCAGCTGCTATATAACCACCAGTAAGTGCAATGCTGGGGTAATAATCCGTTTTGATGGTTTTAATATTTACATCAGCTGCTTTTTTACGAATGGCAATTGCGGCAACATCATTGCGGTTTTGCAAGGCATCTTGTTCATATTCTTCAATTGTTTTTACCGATTCGGGCATGGCTAACCCGTTTCTGTCAGGTATCAGCTCTGTTTGTTCAGGTAAACCAATCATCAGGTCCATGTTTACACAAGCCAGCCTGTAATTGCTTTCTGCATCCAGTAAGGTAAGTTCAATATTAGAAGATTGCAGTTCTGCTTTTAAAAGATCATTTCTTGCCAGTAACCCGTTTTTTTCAAGATTACTCAGGTCTTTTACTCTTTGGTTAGACTGCTCGAGATTTTCTTTTACCAGGGCAATGGCTTCTCTTGCTTTAAATAAATTGATGCAGGCACTAATAGTATTCATAATCACAGCCGTGCGGTCGTTATCTGCATCAAGTTTTAATGCCTGTTGCAAATATTGTGCAGATTCGATACCATATTTTAATTTACCGTTGTTAAATACAGTAACAGATACCGAGGCAATGCCATAAACTGCCTGCGATACACTGGGGCTGCCGTTATTGCTATTACCAGAACTGCTTTTTAAATCGATATTTGGTTTAATGGGCAAATACAAATACGATCCGCTGATACCAGCTTCGGGTAAACGCTTTTCTTCAGCTTCTTTTACGCTGGCGCTGGCTTCCAGTATTTTAGCTTCATTTAATTTCAGCTGTTTGCTGTTGGCAATGCTAAGGTCAATGGCTTCTTTAAGGGTAAGTGTTCTGCTTTGCTGTGCCAGTAATGGTTGCAGGCTCAGCAGTGTAAGTGTAAATACTATCAGTTTATGCTTCATGAGTTAAAATGGCTTTAAAAAGAAATTTTATGTGTGCGCTTAATTTTTTTCGTATCAGTTTTTGAAATTGGTCATCAGGCATGGCCTGAAGGTTATTGATCTCTTTGTAAGAATGCTGAGTGGTTACCATGTGGCTTACAGTACCCACCAGTGTGGTCATCAGTAAAGGAATATCCACGTTCTTTACAAAATCCCCGGCCTTTTGCCCTTCATGTATTAATTGTTTTACCAAAGCCTGGTTACGCTTTTTATATTCCTGTATCAACTCTGCTATCGCGTGCCTGTGATTGCCAACCTGTTCTCTCATCATCACCTTGTGAAAACACTGCTGGTTCAAAAACTTATCAATGTAATAGTCAATCATCTGGTGCACTTTTTCCATCGGGCTAAGTGCGGTATTGTTATACATGCTTTCCAGCTTTAGCATGGTACTTGAAGACCGGTAATTGAAAAGTGATTCCAGCATTTTTTCTTTAGAACCAAAATAATAGGAGATCATCGCCACGTTCACATCAGCTGCATCGGCAATATCCCTTACTGAAGTACCCGAAAAACCTTTTTCAGCAAAAAGTTCTTCTGCGGTCTCCATTATTTGTATTTGCTTATCGTTAAAATCCATGGTGTTTGTTGTATTAAAACGCAAAGTTAAACAAGTGTTTAATATTAATCAAACATTTGTTTAACTTTTTTTGAATTTTTTTATATCATACTGAAAAGCATTTTGTTATCCCTTTTAATTAGATTTGAAAAAATTAAATCACCATGTCATTTCAAAATAAAACCGTAATTATTACCGGTGCATCAAGGGGCATTGGAAAAGCCATTGGCCTAAAGCTTGCTGCCGCAGGCGCCAACATTGTTATTGCCAGTAAAAGTGTGGAGGAAAACCCAAAGCTGGGTGGCACTATTTTTTCGGCGGCTGCAGAAATGGAAGCAGCCGGTGGTAAGGCATTGGCTGTACAATGCGATATACGTTTTGAAGACCAGGTGCAAAATGTAATTGATAAAACAGTGGAAAAATTTGGTGGCATTGATATTTTGGTTAACAACGCATCAGCAATTAACTTAACACCAACCGAACAAACCGAACCCAAACGTTTTGACCTGATGTATGATATTAATGTAAGAGGAACTTTTATGGTTAGCAAAGCCTGTATTCCTTTACTGAAAAAATCCACCAATGCACATATCCTTAATTTATCGCCACCAATAAATATGGATATGAAATGGTTTGCCAATCATTTGGCCTACACTATTAGTAAATATGATATGAGCATGATTGCACTTGGCCTTGCAGCAGAATTAAAAAAATACAACATTGCTGCTAACACTTTGTGGCCACGCACTACTATTGCAACAGCAGCTGTGAATAATTTACTGGGTGGAGAAATGCTGATGAAAATGAGCCGAACGACCGATATTATTGCTGATGCTGCTTTTTACATTTTAGGTAAAGCCGCAGCAACCTGCAGTGGCAACAGTTTTATTGATGAGGAAGTGCTTGCCAAAGAAGGCATTACAGACTTAAGTAAATATTCAGTAATACCCGGTGCTCAATTGTACAACGATTTGTTTATATAATTTTATTTAGCCGATAAAAATCCGTGCAATCCATGGAAAAAACTACGCAGTAGTTTCACCAATTTTAATTGTTGTATTTTATTAGGGTCAACAGGTGTATTTCGTGGCTAAATTTTTCCTGTTAAAGAAAGCCTAAATACTTTTTTGTTTTGATGAGCGGTAACATTTATACTCACTTGTACGTTTAATTTCGTACCAGCATTATTTCGCCATGAATAGTGCTTCGCTCAACAAAACCAAAGTATAGCCATGAACTTCTTTCACCTTAGAGCAGTGTGCTTTTGCATGCTGTTTGCCGCCACCGCATTGTGCCAAACAGAAAAGAAAAAAATTTCCGCACAACGTATTTCCCGGCCCTTAAAAGTTGATGGTAATTTAGATGAACCTGAATGGAAAACTACCCAGGTGGCTGATAAGTTTGTAGCCTTGCGGCCAACACCATTTAAACCGGAAAATCCTGACAACAGAAGCGAAATTTATTTTTTGTATAATGATGAAGGTATTTATATCGGTGGGTATTTTCATGAAAAATTTAAAGACAGCATTTCATCTGAATTAATAGGCCGGGATGGTTTTGGTAACAATGATTTTGTGGGGGTTATTTTTGATACTTACAACGATAAAATTAATGGCTTTGAATATTTTGTTACACCCCTGGGCGAACAAATGGACGCCAAGCAGGCACCAAACCCCAATGGCAACAGCGAAGATTTTAGCTGGAATGCGGTTTGGCAAAGTGGTGCAAAAATTCATAACGACGGCTGGAGTTTTGAAATGTTTTTACCTTATTCTGCTATTCGTTTTGGCAAAAAGAAAGTGCAGGACTGGGGTTTGAATATTGTACGCCGCAGACAAAAAAGTGGGGAACAATTATTCTGGCAATCTATCGATCCAAACGCCAATGGTTTTTTAACACAGGAAGGAATGTTGCTGGGCCTTACAGATATTAAACCCCCTTTGCGCCTGCAATTGTCACCATATTTTTCTACTTATCAAAATCACGATGGGCTGGTATTGCCGGGTACTCCTAAAAATACCACTACTATAAATGGCGGGATGGATATTAAATATGGACTTAACCAGGCTTTTACTTTAGATATGACGCTGATACCAGATTTTGGACAGGTACAGTCAGATAACATTACACTAAACCTTACCCCTTTTGAACAAAAATTTACTGAGAACAGGGCTTTTTTTACAGAGGGTACCGAACTGTTCAATAAAGGAGGATTATTTTATAGCCGGCGGATTGGTGGGGAGCCAATACACCGCTATGATTTTAATATTGGCAGTAACGAAAAAATAAATAGGAATCCATCGCAAAGTAAATTGTACAATGCCACCAAACTTAGTGGCCGTACACAAAAGGGACTGGGAATTGGAATGCTGAATGCTATAACAAGGCCGCAATTTGCCGAAATAGAAGATTTAAACAGTAAACAAATCCGTAAAGTGGAAACAAATCCCTTGACCAATTACAATGTTTTAGTGTTTGATCAAACTTTAAAACACAACAGCAGCATATCTTTTATTAACACCAGTACTTTACGAAGTGGAAAAGACAGAGACGCCAATGTAAGTGCATTGCTGTTTGATTTAAACGACAGGAGAAATAAATGGAATGTGGGCGGCAACGTTAGCATGAGTAAAATTTTTGAAAATGGGAAAATAAAAACCGGTTATGCCCATAGCTTTTATTTTGGCAAAACAAGCGGCCATTTTAATTTTAATGTATGGCAGGACCTGAGCAACAGTAAATACGACAATAGCGACCTGGCTTATTTTACCAATAACAATGAAATACATAATGGCATATGGATGGGATACAACTGGACTAAACCTACTAAATGGTATAACAGGCTGGGTTCAAATATCAATGCACATGTAATGAGCCTGGTTTCGCCAATTGATATCTTAAAACGCCAATCAATGATGTTTGAATCTTTCCGGTTCAATTACAATTTATACGGACAGTTTAAAAACCTTTGGCAATTTGGATTAAATTTAAACGCAGCTTCTACCTACAACGATTTTTACGAACCACGTGTGTACGGCAGGGTTTTTCATAACAAAGGACGTATTGGTGCCAATGGTGAATGGAATAGTAATGAAGCAAAAAAATTATCGTGGGGAGGCAACTTTTTTATTGGAGAAGGCGCAGTAACCAAACGTAAAACATTTGCATGGGGATTGTTTGGTAAGATCAGGTTTAACAGTAAATTCTCTGTAAGTATTCAGGCAAACGATGAAAATAATACTAACCAACCAGGCTGGGCCGAAACCTTGCTTGCATCCGGTACTACTGCAATGGATACCGTAATCTTCAGCAGAAGAGACAATCGCAATGTATCTACCGGTTTAAATATAAAATATAATTTTACCAATAGGATGGGTATCACTTTATCTACCAGGCATTCGTGGAGTAAGGTAAAGCCATTGCAATTTTATGTACTAAACTTACAGGGCAATTTGGAAACACCCAATTTTGATTACCGCAATAACGTTAATCAAAATTATAACTACCTGAGCACTGATTTGGTTTATACCTGGCAGTTTGCACAGGGTAGTTTTATAAATATTGTTTGGAAAAGTATTGGTGAAAATTTTTACCGGGATTTTGAAAAAAATTACATTGATAATTTGAGTAATACAGTTGGCAAAGGCGATTATAACAACTTAACACATTTTAAGAGCCTTTCGCTAAGAGTAATTTACTTTTTAGATTACCTTACTGCAAAGAGTAAATTGAAAAAGAAAAGAATTGTTTAAAATATATAAGCCTACTCTAAATTTTCTGGTCGCATCATTGGAAAGAAAAGCACATCTTGTATACTGTGCTGATTGGTGAGCAACATCGCAATCCTGTCTATCCCAAAACCAATACCACTTGTTGGTGGCATACCATATTCCAATGCCCGTAAAAAATCATGGTCAATAAACATGGCTTCATCATCACCACGCTCCATCAGTTTTACCTGTTCTTCAAAACGCTCTCTTTGTTCAATAGGATCATTTAATTCGCTATAGGCATTGGCAATTTCTTTTCCGTTACACATCAGCTCAAAACGTTCTACCAATCCAGGTTTACTGCGGTGTTTTTTTGTAAGCGGACTCATCTCTACAGGATAATCTGTTATAAAAGTAGGTTGTATATAATTGCCTTCGCATTTGCTGCCAAAAATTTCATCAATCAGTTTTCCTTTACCCCATTTTTCATCAGCATGAATTTTTAATTGCTGGCAAACATTTCTAATGCCTGCTTCATCCATTTCACTAATATCAAAACCGGTATATTCTTTAATCGCATCGTACATGGTAATTCTTTTGTAGGGCGCTTTAAAATCAATTTCTTTTTCTCCCACCATTACTTTGGTAGTACCATTGGTGGCAACAGCAGCTCTTTCCAGCATTTGTTCTGTGGTATCCATCATCCACTCATAATCTTTGTAAGCCACATAAAATTCAAGTACTGTAAATTCAGGATTGTGGGTCCGGTCCATTCCCTCATTTCTAAAATTACGGCTGAACTCATATACCCATTCAAACCCACCAACGATCAGTCTTTTTAAATACAATTCATTTGCAATACGCATGTACATCGGCACATCCAAGGCATTATGATGTGTGGTAAACGGCCTTGCTGCAGCACCACCGGGAATAGATTGTAATACAGGTGTGTCTACTTCCAGCGCACCACGTTCGTTTAAAAATTCACGAATGGCATTTACCATTTTGGTACGCTTGATAAAAGTTTCTTTTACGCCGGGATTAACAATAAGGTCGGCATAGCGCTGGCGGTAACGAAATTCAGGGTCGGTTACCTCATCAAATGCTTCGCCATCTTTTTCTTTAACTATGGGCAAAGGGCGTAATGATTTTGTAAGAATAGAAAACTCTTTTACGTGTACAGAGGTTTCGCCTGTTTTGGTAATGAATGCATAGCCTTTTATGCCAACGATATCACCAATATCCACCAGTTTTTTCCAAACGGTTTGATACATGGTTTTGTCTTCGCCCGGGCAAATATCATCCTGCTTAATATAAAATTGAATTTTACCTACAGCATCCTGTATTACAGCAAAATTGGCCT
>Ga0302164_10000179_pt1 | contig 23257 bp, 28 predicted proteins | sample I_Fen_E3_1_FD_193500 | JGI IMG/M metagenome (GOLD analysis project Ga0302164, IMG submission 193500) | Peat permafrost microbial communities from Stordalen Mire near Abisko, Sweden - I_Fen_E3_1 | ecosystem: Environmental > Terrestrial > Soil > Wetlands > Permafrost | place: Sweden: Abisko...
TTCAATTAGTTTACTGATTGTATCTGTCTGTTGCAGTAGTATCGAATCGTTAATACATTCCGAACGTAATCTGCTCACTTTTCCGTCGATGTTGGAGATTATAGAATAGTAGGGGCGGAGATCGAGAGTATCAAACGTACTTGAATAAATACGAATGCTGTTTTGTGCTTTTTCCAGATCCATTGAAATCTCCCTGATGCTCGACAACCTTTGGTCGGGCCTTAGGTCGAGCTGTACTGAAGCAACAATTGAAGAAAGGTTTCTATAAGACAAATAACCGGTTGCCGAAAGTAAGACAACCGCCAGTATCATTAATAAACCGATCTTTATCTGAATAGATATTTTCTTCACAGGTATTATCCGAATAAATAATACCCAAAGCTATAAAAATTTATTTTCAATAAATTGATCGAGATATACTCTGCAGAGTGCCGGGGCAAAAGTATCCTTAATGACACAAAAATCGTAATTGTTCTGAGTACTTCTTTCTTCAACCGACCGTGACTGTGACAACAGAACAGCAAGAGTGTTGCTGTTTTCCTTCTTCAGCAACCTGATTATCTGTGCGCCACTGATCCCATTTCCCATATTACAGTCAACAAATGCCACAACATCGTTATCAATGAACTCGCGGGATTCAATTTTTTGCATACAGTAAGCCGAATCTATAAAAGAATGGAGAACCAACTGGTATTTCATCTTTTTCTGCACAAAATGAGTACTTTGTTGCAAGGCATTGAAAATTAGATTATTGTAATATTCGTTATCTTCAACTACCAGAATGTTAATTTTTTGTTTCATACCACTGTCGAATTGGTTTCGTCCGGGTTATTCTAAAAATGTGCCAGACTATTCCTGACAGGAAACCAATAAATGTATCTGATTAATTGATAGTAGCTTATATTATAATTAAACCAATTTCCTTACGCACGGATTAAGAAAATATTTCTCAAAATGAGAAAGCGAATTCCTGATTTCGCAGGAATTCGCAGTATTTTCAGAATTATCAGTTCCTGTGATTTGAGTCCTTGTTGTCAGAGTCTTTTATTTTATCGCCTTTTTTGACATTTGTTTCAGTCTTTTTGACATTCCTTCGATTCGTGGTATTCACCTCCTTCTTTTTTGGCTGATTGTTTGTCTTGTTGGTAACTGTATTTTGATGCATTGATGGATTTGCCACAGATTTGTCAGTCACAGTAGTTGTTGTTTGTCGTTTTGTAACTGTGTTTTTCTCAACTGAAGGATTTGTAACTGATCTGTTAGTCTCGGTAGTTGTCGATCTCCTGTTTGATATAGTATTGTTACCTGCAGGAGGATTTTGGACTGATTTGTTGATAGTTGGTGTAGTTGACCTTTTGTTTACCTCCACATTGTTTCCACCCTGAGGATTTTGTACTGATTTATTGTTTATTGGCCTGGCAGAGTTTCTGTTTATCTCCTTGTTGTTACCTGATGGAGGATTTTGTACTGATTTATTGTCTATTGGCCTGTTAGAGTTTCTGTTTATCTCCTTGTTGTTACCTGATTGAGGATTTTGTACTGATTTATTTTCCATTGGCCTGGCAGAGCTTCTGTTTATCTCCCTGTTATCACCTTGTGGTATATTTGTGACTGGCCTGTTGATCATGTTTTCAGTTGACCTCCGATTGTTTGATGAGTTAGCTACAGCGGCTGATCTTCTGTATTGCTCAGGATGATTCTTAGCGAATGTAGTTTCACCATCCCTTCTCTGTTCGGGATGAGAATAAGTGGTCTTATAAGAACCCATTTCTATTCTGTGATTTACCTCAGGAGAATAGGTACGTCTTCCGGAATAATAATAGTCGTTCCATCTGTCATACCTGTGGTAATCAATACGCCGATAATTCCTGACATAATCACGATTCCAATTATACTGATATCCATAGTAATAATTCCATGAGAACGGACGCCATGGATGCCAGTAGTTTGGATAATAATCCCAGCGCCACGACGAATGCCATATAGTATATGATGGGAGGAAAATAAATCTTATCAATGGCCAGGATGCAATTTGAAATGATGTATAAGTAACATATTGTTCATTAACAGCTCTGTTATTACCTGTATATCCGGGATTGGCCGTTTCCCGGCTATTTGCGTCATCATAATTGGGTTCAACAATATAATTCTTCCCATACAATGCTTCATCACCCGTAAGCTGAATCATTACCTGCCCATTCTGAAAACGCTGAACAGAAAAAACAGCAACATCCTGATTCTGCTGAGGGCTTACTGCAACCTGCAGAACAATATTATGAACATCGCCATCAACATTATCAATTACCTTAATGTAATCTACCAGATTATCGCCATTGAGGTCGAGGTTATTAATTGTTGAATTTGGATCATTAAGGCTCCTTTCAAAATCTTCAAGTGTTTTTGATTCCTGGAATAACTTCATAACTGCATAGAGATTAAGATTATCCCCCGGCAAACCAAGGTAATCGTTCTGATTATCCTGCGCCTTTAGTGTGCTGCCAGTGGCAAATAATGCCACCAGAATAGATGTGATTATAAATTTTTTCATAAAATATGTTATTTAAAGAACAAGTAAGTGCAAAATAGTAATAACAAAACTTATACCAACTTTTTTTTAAAATATATATATACTCTTTTTATCGTACAAAAATTTGAATAAGCTGTCTGAAATCAGTTGAAACAAAACAATATCCGATTAATATTTGTATCATTATGCGAAAATACTATTAATCTGAGATTTACAATACAAAGGAATTTAATTATTTATCAAGAAAAAGGAATAGAATATGTGTTTTTCAGCAGGAGCAAGTTTCGCAGGAGGTATAATTATAACAGGCATTGGGGTTGCTACTATCAGGGAAGTTCACAAACCTTCACAATTGGTATTTGCCAGCATACCTTTATTTTTTGGTGTTCAACAGATTATGGAAGGTTGTCTATGGTTAACATTACCTGATGCAGATTATGTTAATATTCAAAAAATTGCTACATATTTCTTCCTCATAATGGCTCAGGTTCTATGGCCTGCCTTGATCCCGGTTTCAGTTCTGTTAATGGAAGAAAATAAAAAAAGAATAAGAATATTAAGAATTCTGCTTGTTATGGGTCTTTCTTTGTCATTATACTATTCTGTCTGCCTGTTGTCATTCCATGTAACACCGCAAATTATGGGTTATCATATCCTGTATAATACTGATTTTCCTGAATCATTTGCCATTATTGCCTTTATAGTCTACCTCGTGGCGACTATAACTCCTCTTTTCGTTTCAGGTATTAAAAGAACGCATATGCTGGGAATATTAATGTTTTTATCGTGCTTAATAACAGCAATATTTTTTACACAGTATCTGATCTCCGTATGGTGCTTTTTTGCTGCGTTAATAAGTGTGGTAATCTTTTGGATCCTCAGTGATTCAAAAAAGGAATTCAATATTAAAAAACTATCTTTATTAGTAAATAATATCAGATAGACAATCACATCAGCTAAAAGTATGATCTTATAATCTTAAATTAAGGTTTTATGCGAGGATGCAGAATGTTTTATTTGAATCAATGTAATTCTAAATACAAAAGATGATTGATGAAGGATTCAGCCAGAATACTGACCATATTGTTCGTTCTTGCATTGGTAAGTCTGAGTAATAAGCCTGAAAAGAAAGATATTGATATTCACCGGTTATGGGTAGATTGCAAATTAGAGGAACTGATATCTTACGAAATCTTTAATAATGCTATTCAGGGTTATCAACAAATAGATAATCTTCATAAGAAAAACATTATAAGCATCATTGATTTTTCAAAACCATCAACTGAAAAACGGTTCTTTGTAATTGACATTGAAAATAAACAGCTGAAATATGAGTGTTTGGTTGCACATGGAAAAAACTCAGGCGATAATTATGCAAAAAGCTTTTCCAACAGATCGGAATCCCTTGAGAGTTCTCTTGGCTTTTTTCTTACTGCTGAGACTTTTTCAGGTGATAATGGATACTCCCTCAGGCTTGATGGTCTTGAAAAAGGTATAAACGACAATGCCAGAGTAAGGGAGATAGTTATTCATGGAGCAGAATATGTAAGTGAGAAGTTTATTAAAAAGTATGGAAGGCTGGGACGAAGCTGGGGATGTCCGGCTCTGCCTCCCGAAATATCAAAAGAAATAATAGATTGTATTTCCGGAGGGAGTTGTCTCTTTATATATGGTGATGATAATGATTATAAGCAGAAATCTGTTTTTCTTAAGAAGAAGTAATACCTCGCTATTTTTTTACCTCACTGATCATTGCTTTTTACTCCAAGAGATAACGACGAAATCACGAAATTTCTTAGTAAATGCGATCCTTATCTCTGATTATTATCTGCTGCTGGCCTCAGCGGCTTCTTTTGCAACTTCCAGGTTATGTTTAGCTTTTTCTGCAACTACAGGATCCTGATTTTTTGTGAGTTCTTGAAGAAGTTCTATCGCTTTTTTCCAGTTTTTTGCGAAAATATACTGGTTGGACTCATTAAATATTTTACCTGTATAAAGTTGCTGTGTATCCTGAAATACCTGAGGATAAAACTTAGCTACGTAATCCTGCCCGGCCTGAAATGCCAGATTTTCTATCTCTTCACCAGCCCGGGAGACAGACGGTACGATTATAATTAAACCCGACATACTGGTTCTGGGTTTGAAAAGTGCTGACTGGTCAACTTCGCTACGGTTTATCAGATCTCCTTCGGCTGAGTAGAGCGACAAAAAAAACCTTGTATTCAATGAGAAATTTATTGTTCTGTATTCTCTTCCATAGTAATTGTTAACCGTTGTATCCTGCTCAAAAAAGATACTCACTGAATCGAGAGCCAGGAGCAGGTTAGTATTAAATCTGTTACAGATGTTATGGATTGTATCTGCCGGCAGCAATGTTGTCAGAAGTCCTTCTCCAAGGCTCTTGTTCAGAGTATCACCCATAATAAACCTGAAGGAACTGTCACTTGAAAATGATGATAAACCGTCTGACAAGCTCATAACTCCGGCATAATAGGAATTCCTCTCCTTCTTGATTACATTTTCCTGTCGGGTATAATCGAACAGATTTACAAATACAATATCATGCCGGTCTTTCTCAAGAATGATCTCAGGATCAATTCTCTTCCCGATATAGACCATTTTTATGCAGGAAGAGAGCGACATTACTAAGGATACAGACAGTAAAAGCCTGATATATGCTTTCATTTATTCTTATGATTCAGTTCGACAATTATATACTATAACCGTAAAAAGTAAAAAATGTTATAACATATAAATGATATAATCAATTTCTGAATTAACCGGGAAGTGATATGAATAACGGCTCAACGGCATAACAAAGTACACACGAATTAGTAAGTTACGCCATTGCGCCCTTGTGATTTTGTGCCATTATTAAGCATTTTGCTAACCATTATGATGTTTAAGTAGTTCCTTAACGTCATCGAGTTTGAATTTGTTTAGCTGTGATATTTTTGTGTCTTTTCTGTAAGCCGGTGGAACCACCATAAGAGCCTCATCTTTATTTTTTGCTTCCATAAAGAACCATGCCTTATGAACTCCGTCCATGCAACCCCAATCTGCATTAGTGAGAAAATGTGAACCTGAGCTAAGTAAGATTTCTACCGATCTCAGACATTCTATTTTGTCTGATCCATGAGGAATTTCTATCAGATATTTTGACATGATTTCCGTATTTATATAAGGTTAATAAAACGCTTTCACTTCTTTGTAAAACATTAAAAATGTAGTTTTTACAACACTATAATACTTTGTAATTAAACAATTGATAATTGTTAATGTTCGTGGAAAATCCGGAATGGATTAAAGATTGCACATCAGGCAAGATTGGTTTTGTATTCATATCCGGCCTGAATTGAATTTTTACGGCATTTAATATCATTAAATTTTTAAATTTGTATGGTTTTATTAAATAATAATAATATGAAGGAACTTGTACGTTGCCGTCCATGTGGATTTGTAATAGAAGCAGATAAGCTGGGAGATGTATGTCCTGCCTGCGGAATGCCAAGAAAAGTTTTTGAACCATACAGGGAAAGGGTTTCCCGCAACAGGTTAATTTTACTCAATTTTGATCTTCATCCCATTGCCATTCATCTTTCTCAGGCGCTTGTAATAGCCATCCCTATTCTGGTAATTGTGACGAATTTTTTTAAACAATTTCAGCCCGAAATTCTGAAAAATGTTTTGCTGTTTTCTGCTTTTATTTTCCCTTTCACTCTTGTCCTGGCTATTATCACAGGTGTTATTGACGGATTGACTCGATTCAAAACACTTGCGACTCCAATATTAAGAGTTAAAATTATTTTCAGCCTTATAATACTCTCATTATCGATTGCACTCTTTTTTATAGTTCCTTCCGGTAAACTTTACGTTTTGACAATTATACTGAGTATATTCTCACTTGGTGCCGGTTTTCAGTTGGGTTTGTGGGGTAAAAAGCTTATTAATGTGATATTACCAGGCTCATATCCTCAGAAGAAGGGCAGCAAAGCAGTTCAGCCCGAAGGGGAGAAAGTGTGATTGGGGAAATAGGAGACACCCATTTCAGCTTTGGCTCTTTCAGATTTTAAGCTGCGGGACGTTCAACGGGAATGATATCAATATCTACAATTTTTGTTTGCCGGAGTATTTTCATATTTGTTGACTTCGATATCAGTTTGCTGCCAATTAAGTGTTTTGTAAGATCCACTGATTGCGTAATGGTTCCACCATCAAATTCAATGATGATATCTCCTTCATAAAGCTTTGCCCGCGAAGCAGGCGATGAGCTTTCCATTCCTGTTATCATCAATCCTCTCTTTGAGCTGAGTCTGTAAAAATTTTTTATTCTTGGATGAATTTCAATTTCATTTGTCATTAACCCTAGGTATGCTTTGATAACCTTTCCGTCACTTATCAGGTATCTGGCAATTTCTTTTGCAGAATCTATGCCTATTGAAAAACTCAGACCCTGTGCACTGGGAATTATTGCCGTATTAATTCCTATTGCTTCACCGTCAGTATTGATCATAGGACCACCCGAATTTCCAGGATTCATTGCAGCATCCGACTGAAGTATATCATCGATCAGCTGACCTCCCGGTGTTCGCATGGTTCGTCCCACCCCGCTGAGCACTCCTACAGAAACGGAATGCTGATAACCTAACGGATTTCCTATTGCAATTAATAATTGTCCGATCTTCAGATCACCGGAAACGCCAAGTCTTATTGGCGTATAGCCGCTGCCGAATATTTTAATTATTGCAACATCTGTGTCTTTATCAATTCCGATCACTTCCCCGGTAAATTCATTTCCATCAAGCAGTGAAACGTTCAGCCGGTGGGAGTTTTCAATCACATGCGCATTTGTCAGGATCAGCCCGTCACTTGAGAAAACAAATCCTGAACCTGACCCGGCAGGTCTCTCATTCCCCATAATAAAGGCATACTTGTCTATTTTAACTACTGCATTCTTCGCTTTATCGACTGCAGTAACGATTATTTCAGAGAAAACATCCATAATACCTCCGCGTTTAGAAAAAGAATAAATAGCAATATTGAAGCCAAAAGTAAACTGAGAAGAGTTATTGTGTTTGATTATCGTTGTATAACACTTAAAAACAGTGCATTGTCATATCCAAAATCCTCATCCGTCAAATTGTCTGAAACAGTAACAAAATGACATGAAGGAAGGCTCAACGTCGCAACGGCTTTACCCTTTACACCTTTACGCCTTTACAATGAAAAATGATAACTTTGGATTCAAATTCTGACAATGAAGGCAGTAAGCATTAAAGAACTCAAAGAAGAATTGACCAATTATACTCCTAAAGAGTTACGGGATCTATGCCTTCGTCTCGCAAGATTCAAGAAGGAGAATAAGGAATTACTTACTTATCTCATGTTTGAATCATCCGACGAAGTCTTGTATATTGAAGGTATTAAAAGGGAAGTTGATGAGCAGTTTGAGCTGATAAACAGAAAAAGCCAATACTTAATTAAAAAAAGCTTCAGGAAGATTTTACGCACTCTAAGGAAGTACGCCAGGTATTCATCAAAGAAAGAAACCGAAGTTGAATTACTGGTCTATTTTTGTTCAAAGCTCAGAAAATTCACTCCCTCCATTAAAAAGAACACGGGACTTGAGAATTTCTATGACAAACAAATAGAAGCGATTAGAAAAAAAATAACCCTTCTGCATGAAGATCTTCAGTTTGATTATGGTACAGAATTGAATGCATTAACAGGTTAGTTGACCGATAGCACATTTTTCAGATCAGTCCCTGTCTGACTTTACGGGCATAGTCCTCTATATCTATCATAGATCTGTTTATTCGCCTCGACATGACGAACTTTACTTAAATTTGTTTAATATGCTTAAAAACGTATTTTATGAAAGCTATGCTATTAAATTCCGTAACTGACCTTGAACATAATAGTGAGCCACTGAAAATGAGTGACGTACCAAAACCAACTCCTTCTGATTATGAAGTACTGGTAAAAGTTCTGGCATGTGGTGTTTGCCATACTGAACTTGACGAAATTGAAGGAAGGACCCCACCTCCCGGATTTCCTGTAGTTCCGGGGCACCAGGTTGTTGGAATAGTAGAAAGTACAGGAAGGAAGGTTACAAAATTAAAGCAGGGAGAGAGAGTCGGAGTGGCATGGATATACTCTTCGTGTGGAAAATGCAGTTTTTGCCTTTCAGGATATGAAAACTTATGTCCAGAATTTTTGGCAACAGGCAGGGACGTCAATGGCGGTTATGCAGAATATATGACTGTTAAGGAATCATTTGCTTATCCTGTCCCGGATGTTTTGACAAATTCACAGGCAGCCCCCCTGTTGTGTGCAGGAGCAGTAGGTTACAGATCGTTAATGCTTACAGGTCTTAATAATGGCGGATATTTGGGACTGACGGGGTTCGGGGCTTCAGCTCATCTTGTCCTTCAGATTGTGAAGGCTAGGTTTCCGTTAACGAAAATCTTTGTATTTGCAAGGAGTGAAAATGAAAGAGCATTCGCGAGAGATTTGGGAGCATTCTGGACAGGAGACAGTACTGACGAAGTGCCTGATAAGTTGGATTGTATCATTGACACTACACCTGTCTGGAAACCAGTCATCGAAGCGCTCAAAAATCTTAAACCGGGAGGAAGACTGGTTATAAATGCCATTAGGAAAGAAGAGACTGATAAGAATCAATTATTAAATCTTGATTTTTCCGAACACCTCTGGATGGAAAAAGAGATTAAAACTGTAGCAAATGTCACACGAAGAGATATAAAGGAATTTCTTAGTCTGGCAGCTGAAATACCAATTATTCCTGAAATCCGGGAGTACAAACTTGAAGAAGCCAATGTTGCCCTTACAGAGCTTAAGAGAAGAAAGATAAGAGGGGCAAAGGTATTGGTTATGGATTGAAGGACCTTTTTACCGGTTACCCGGAAACCGACAGGAGATTCCCGTTCTCTGATCTTTTATTTTGCAATTTCAACTATTCCGTGAAAAACAGAGATCAGACCGCAGACTAATAGACTTATGTGCGTTTTTGATGCTGGCAAACTGAATTTTTTTGCATTATCTGTGAAAAAGTTTTACTTTTGATTAATGTTTGGTTTCAGAGAAAATATAAGGGTTATTCATTTTGATGCAATTATTGTATCAACTATTATCTTTTTCGGACTGTTGACATATAATAATTCTTATCAAAACAAAACTGAACAGAACAGGAACCACGTTCCAATTTTTATGTCAGTTACTCAGAATAGTGCAGTTTCCACCCCTTGTATACGGTTACAGGTATTCCAGAAAACATGGATATTAAATAAGGACAATTTTAACCTCCTGGCTTTTAACAGCAATCCATTATCAGAAAGCAAAAAGACTGGCTTAAAAGTCTCTCATCTTCAGATTATAAGAGAAAGTTCACATAAAATTCCTCACTTCCTTCTGAAATATCATCTGTTTCCTCCGGAAAACGTTGAACCGCCACTTTTAAGTTAATGCTTCAATCTGTATCTCAACAGATAACAATCTTATTATACAATTAACTTAAAATCAAGAATTATGAAAAGCTTTATATATTTTGTTATTTCTATTGTTATTGCAATAACACTTACTTCTGCTGTCCAGAAAACATCTGAAAGTACTAAGAATATCACGCTTCAGTCAATTGGTAAAAATCCCGGGTCTGAATCATTAAAACGATCGGCAGATATTATTTCCGCCAGATTGAAACTCTTTGGTCTTAACTCATTCGAAGTTAAGGTTTTGGCAGATAAAGGACAGGTTAAAATTCAATTGGCTGAAAATACCGACATATTTGCAATAGAAGGGCTGGTTACTGCAAAAGGAGAGCTGGCTTTCTATGAAACATTTACTCAGAGTGAGATAAAGGATCTTCTGCAACAGGATAATCCGCTTTTTAAATTGCTGAAGCACGATAAGGAACCAAAATCTAATGATCCAAGAGTAGGATGTACAGGTCCTGAAAACTGGAAACAAGCTGACGAATACCTACGGACAGCTAATCCTGTAAAGAATTGTAAATTATTCTGGCATTTTGAACAGGGAAAATCAAGATACTGTTTATTTGCTTTAAAAACCAAAGAAGATGGAAAACCTTTATTGGTGAGATCCGATGTTGATTCAGTGAAAATTGCCACCACCAGAGACACGCAGGAGCCAAAAATTCAGATCAGATTAAAACCGGCTGCAGCAATTGTCTTTGCAGATGCCACAAAGAGAGACCTTAAAAAGGCTATAGCTATTGTCATAGATGATCGTGTTTACTCATGGCCTGTTGTCCAGAATGTTATAGAAGGAGGTGAAATTGAAGTTACCGGCAGTTTTACTGAAAAAGAGGTGAAATATTTTCCGGCTCTCTTCAATTCTGATCAACTTCCGGTAAATTTTAAAATACTTAAATAAAAAAGTTAAGAAATAACAGGAGGTTGTCTCAAAACAAAATGAGACAACCTTTTTTTATTTTGCACTTTATTTAAAGGATTTTCCTAAGAATCATTGCCTCCAAGAAATAACCTAAGCGTAAAATTTTACTTTAGCTATCGGGAGATTCCTTACTTCGTTCGGAATCTTACCTAATCATAATGTAATTTTTAAAAAAATATTGCACTTTTGAGACGCCCCTTCTTTTCTGCTTTAGCATATAATGCCAATCTTTTATCAAAAAATCCTGAACAAAAAATCTCAATTCCGGTTACTATATTGTCAAGAATAAGAAACTACATACGGCATTTACAAGTACGTGTAGAAAGTTAATTTCCAAATACTTTTTTAAGCAACTCAGATGTTCTCGCCATCGGATCCTTTCGGATTTTTAATTCTTCTTTTGCGATCATGACAAAAAGACCATCAATAGCTTTTTGTGTTACATATTGAGTAAGATTCGGATTCATCTTTCTAACTAGTGGTATCTTATTATAGATTGTTATCAGATCACTCCAGTATTTGGTAGCATTAACGTTATCAAGAGATGTTTTAATCGGAGGTTGAAATTTCTCAATAAGCTCAGGTGAAGTTGTATTTTTCAGATATGTTGTTGCAGCATTATCTACTCCCTTAACAATATTAATGGCATCTTTTACGGTCATACCTTTTATAGCAGCTATAAAAATAGGTTTGGCCTCATTAGCGGCTTTTTCAGCAGCCCTGTTCATTGATTCGTTAAATTCATCCACTTTTTTGCCCATTCCAATAGCTCTGAGTTTTGATTCCATCTCTTTCGCTTCAGCAGGGAATGGAATTTTTATTTCAGGATTGCCCCAGTATCCGTTAAGTACTGAGACCGTTTTTACACTCTCGCCGGTACCGTTTACTAAAGCTTCTTTAATGCCATCAGCTGCATCTTTTTCAGTCAACCCCTTGCCCTTGTTGTTAAGTAATTTTTTGGCATTCTTTAAGAACTGACCATCAACGAATTGAACACTAAGTACTGCCAAAATTATAAGAATATAAATCTTTTTCATATTTACCTAATTTTAAATTTGGAATTACTGGGCAAACATCCCGCCAGAATTAGTATAACGCAGTACCAGTTTAAAGATTGCCAGTTGAGTGATATTTAGAAATTAGTGAAAGCAATTGTTTTTTTTAAATGGTTTCGATATATAATCATTACTTCCTGCATTTTAAGCCCTTAACATTTCGTTACTTAATGTAAAAGCAGTCTGGGCAATAATAAGCTGGTCGGGGCGAAATACTAAACAGAGTTCATCCTGTTGAAGGCTTTCTGCAGATCCTCAGGTCCGGCGTTGGCCATAGCTTCACTGAATCCATAAGTAATTTCTGTTTTGCCCTGTTTTAATTGTATAAAAGCAGCTTCGATAAATTCGGTTACAGGAGGGGCGGAATTATGTAAACCTTTGCCACCAAGATCGGTATTAAGTGCCGGTGGTATCACTTCAATAACCTCAATATTCTTAGGTTTCAAAGCATGTCTCAATGAAAGAGTAAATGAATGGAAAAAAGCTTTTGAGGCAGAATATACCGGCATACGTGTGAGTGGTACAAAAGATAAGCCGGATGTAACATTTATAACCGCATTTAATGATTTCAGATTTATAAAAAGTGATGTAAGATGGACCGGAGCCTCAATATTAATAGCAATTTCCTCTTTCGCACGTTGAAAAAAGTCGTTATCTGAAATGGTCATCCATTGCTGAATACCGGCGTTGTTTATAAGTATGTTCAGGTCACTATGCTCTGCATAAATCCAGTTAAAAAGATCTTCTCTTTCTTCAGCTTTTGACAGATCGCATCTTCGTGTAAGAACAGACGGATATTTTTTTGAGATTTCCTCTAAAAGAGACTCTCTTCGGCTGCAGATAATAACAGTATTATTCTCTTTAATAAATCTCTCGGTAAATCCCAGTCCGATGCCTGAACCACCTCCTGTGATCAGAATTTTATTGTTTGAAATTCTCATGATGTACGGGTATAAAATTCGAAAACTTTGTCTATTAATATTGCCAGATCAAAATCCAGCCGGGTTATTCCGTTAGCATCATGAGTGCTCAGGTTGATTGTTACACTGTTATATACATTGCTCCACTCAGGATGATGATCCATTTTTTCGGCTTCAAGAGCGACAGCAGTCATGAAAGAAAATGCATTCACGAAAGTTTTGAATTTAAAATTTCTTGATATATATTTTCCATCAAATGACCAGCTTTTTAATTTCACTGCAAGTAATTCTTTAACTTCAGTTTTAGAAAATGCTTTCATAATTATATTTTTTATCCATAAGGCTGATATCATCTATAAGAGCCGCTATTCTTTTTTCTTCATTTAATGCAGTATAATATAAGAAACTTTTGGTTTCATATTGTCCACAATAATCCAAGATATGAAGTGAATGTGTTATCTTTTGTAAAAGTATGACCAAATGAAAATATGAAATGAAATTTCTCCGATGGATTTATAGATCCTCCGAGATTAAACCCTGTTTCAGATCTTGTACTTTTTGTGTCAGCGGAATGATAGTAAATTTCTCCGCCCAGGGTCACAGCTTTTGAAAAGTCGTATTGAATTTCCCAACCAGAGAATATCCAGTTTTTATTATTACTTCCGGGATTTATCCAATAACCGCCTCCACCATAAGTAGTTAACTTCCCCCATGATTTCTGTAACCATACCGGGAGATAAATTTTTGCCTTTCCGTCACTGAATTCGCTGTTTTTTACCGTTGGTATTTCAACGATAGGGAATATACCAACCTGAGGCGAGTTCTCAGTTTCCTGAATGAAACGGAATTTTATTCCAAATTCAGTATCTGCATATCCGAAATCAGCACCATTGTGGTTGTAGTAAATATAATTCATTGGCAATAACAGATGAACCTGGACATTTGGAATCAATCCATAATTCAATTCAATATGAGGAGATGTTCCCGACCATACGCCAACCTGATAGCTGTTGATTGATGAGATATAATACTCCCAATGTTTAAATCTGACAGTTTCCGGGTCATCAGTATCAAATGGCGGCCCGGCATAAATAAATTGTATATTACATAGAATTAGTATGATTACAGGAACTATATTTTTTTTAATACTCAATATCATAATTTAGCTTTTGGCTTTTCCTGAGATTTTTGAATCAACCGACAGTCCTCCTGCACCATAAATTAATATATAAATAAGAAGCAGTGTCATCGCAAAATCGGTACGGTATTCGTGTGCCCATGGCCAGACTCCTTTATGAACCAGTATAGGAACCTTTGTTGTTATGAAGGCAGTAATCATTATGATAATTAATGGTATAGAAGCTAATCTTGCAGCTAATCCTAAGATAACAAGAGTGCCGCAAATAATCTCAAACGTGGCGGTGAAATATGCCCAGAATGCCGGATTGCTGAATCCAATGGTTAAAAACCTGCCGGTGCCCAGAAGATCAGGGAATAAACATTTTTGTATCCCTTCGGTCAAAAATATAAGACCGACAGTCAGTCTGACCAGTATTGCCCTGTTATCATTATCAGTACTAAATAAATTTGCACTTGCCCCTTTGTTTGTTCTCATGACAATTTCAAATTTTAATTTGTTTTTTCATCTTCATTTTAAAATAAATATAACAAGAAACAGAAACTTTTGTTTAGACATTGTTTATCATATAAATCAAAAGATACATTAACGAACACCTTGTGCCGCACATTTCATGACCTTCTATTTAGCTGGGACTTTTACTATATAATTGATATGAAAAACCTGAAGATGCCTTCATTTTTTTTGTAAATTCGTAGTCATGGAAAAGCTCTTCCGCATAATTGAGATTACCAAAGAACTTGCCGGGGACATTGCTTCAAAGGAATATAATCCGCACTTTCATGATTTTGAAGAGCTTATTATTATAAGTCAGGGCAGTCTTACGCATTATATTGATTTCAAGGTCGAGGTTTTGAAGGCGCCCTTTGCCTCCTTTATATCCATGGGAAAAATGCACAAGGTTGTGCCGGAGAAGGATCTTAGGGGTTGGGTTATTAATTATAAGACTGAATTTATACCGGATTCTAAACTGAATTTCTACTCCAATTTTTTTACTTTCAATAATATCCCTCTTTCAACCGGTCCATGTCTCGACAGGTTTCTCAGCCTTTGTCAGCTTATCAATTCCGAATACACGCATGAGCAGGTTGAGCTTACAACAATCCGGCATCTGGTCAATGGCCTTATTTCAATGGTCGATTCTGAACAGAAGCGAAATATTCCTGTAGAGAATGAAATAAAAACCTCACAGTTTACTGCATTTAATAATTTTCTGAGAATCCTGGAAGCAAATTTCCGCCGAAATGAAGGTGTCTCCTTCTATGCTGACAAAATGAACATGTCGGAACGGAACTTAAATATTATTTGCAGAAGCAATTTTCAGAAAAGCGTTTCGGAAATCATCGAAACCCGCAAACTGATTGAAGCAAAACGGATGCTTTTATATAGTGATAAGAGTGTTTCAGAAATAGGATATGAGCTGGGATACAATGAAAAATCTTACTTCACACGGGTTTTCCATTCCAGAATGGATATAACACCAACACGTTTCAGAGAAATGTCAAAGAACATCATTACCTAAGAATACCACTCCTTTTCCAAAAACTGTTACCATAAGCCTTTCCTGATGGTGTAATTTTGCAATATCCAATTAGTATGTTATTAAAAAAATTAATTATCAGAAATTAAATCACAAAAAACTAAATCAAAATGGAAACAAAAGGAAAAACAAAGTGGTCAATAGATCCATCGCACAGCAAAATCGGTTTTAAGGTAAAACATCTTATGATATCAAATGTCCTTGGAAATTTCAAAGAATTCGAAGGGCAGGTAACCACCGAAGGAAATGATTTTTCTACGGCTGTTATTTCCCTTTCACTCAACTCAGCATCTGTTGATACTGAAATTGCTGACAGGGATACTCATCTGAAAAGTGCCGATTTCTTTGATGTCGGAACATATCCGAAGATCACTATTGATGGAAGCGGACTAAAGGATCTTGGTGACGATATGTATGAACTTAACGGAAACGTTGTTATCAAAGGGATTAAAAAGCAGGTTGTTTTTTCAGTCGAATACGGAGGCTTAATGACTGATCCCTGGGGCAATGTAAAGGCCGGATTCTCCATTACAGGAAAAATGAACCGGAAAGACTGGGGATTGAACTGGAATGCTGCACTTGAAGCAGGCGGTCTTCTTGTGGGTGAAGAGGTTAAACTTATCTGTGATGTTGAATTGCTTAAAGTTGCAAATTAATATTTTTTGCTAAAGACCCCTTTCCCTTCTAATAGGTTAAACCATGAATAAAGACAAACTGAAAAATTTATTGTCATCCGGCGGAAGCACAGATTTAATGCCTGTGCTGTTCGTCGGACACGGGAGTCCGATGAATGCTATTGAAGAAAATGAATTCGTATTCAAATGGAGAGAACTTGGAGATTCGATTCCGTGGCCTAAAGCAATTCTGTGTATCTCAGCCCATTGGGAGACCCGTGGTACCTTTATAACAGCAATGCCCAGACCATCGACCATTCATGACTTTGGGGGATTTCCAAAAGAACTTTATAATGTTCAGTATCCTGCTCCCGGAAGTCCTGAATTAGCATTTGAGGTCAAACGTGAAGTTTTATCGACATCTGTCGGTCTGGACGAAAAATGGGGACTCGATCATGGGGCGTGGAGTGTAATCAAAAACATTTATCCGGGGGCCAATGTACCCGTTGTTGAATTGAGCATGGATTACAACCTTACTCCACAGAACCATTATGAACTTGCAAAGGAACTTGTTCTTTTCAGGAGAAATGGTGTTTTGATAATTGGCAGCGGGAACATTGTTCATAATCTGCGGATGATATCATGGGAACATGCTAACGAACCGGAATATGGATTTGACTGGGCACTTCTGGCAAATGATAAATTCAAAAAATTGATTCTTGACAATAATTTTAAAGATCTCATTAACTACCAGAAACTTGGCAGAGAGGTACAAATGGCAGTTCCAACACCTGACCATTTTATTCCATTACTTTATACACTGGCACTTAAGGAAGAAAAGGAATCTATCGAATTTTTTAATGATAAACCAGTTATGGGTTCATTATCAATGACATCCCTGAGGATTGGCTGATATTTAGTGATTTAGTCGATTCCGGACTGATCTGAGAGAGAAAAAGATAATAGGAATTCCCTGCGTGTAACTTAATAGTAATACCGGAAATAAAACCTTATCTTTGAACAAATTCGGCCAACAGTATAATTATTAACGAACCAAATATCAGTTTATGGGTAGATCGCAGGAAACATCGAACAAAAAAGAAGTAAAAAATAAAAAGGATAAAAAGAGAAAAGAAAAGGAAAAGAAGCGGCTTATAAGGAAAGAGAGTGGAAAAAGCAGCTTTGCTGATATGATTGCATATGTAGATGAGTTTGGAAAGATTTCCGCGACACCTCCCGATCCTAACAAGAAGATTGAGGTAGAAGTTGATAATATTGAAACCGGAGCCAAGAAAAATATACCTGCTGCGAAAGCCAGCTATATCAGAAAAGGGGTGGTGACCTTTTTCAATGATTCAAAGGGTTTCGGATTTATTCGTGATATGGAAAATAAACAAAGCGTTTTTGTTCACGCCAACAACCTTCAGGAACCAATCAAAGAAAATAATATTGTAACTTTCGAAATAGGGAAGGGACCCAAAGGGCTGACAGCTTTAAATGTAAGGTTGCATAAGGATTAAAAGTTAGCTCAATTCGTTAGGGAGCTCGCCTTTATGAGTCACCGGTTCTTTAATTACTTTGATTTCGTCGAACTCGTCGAGATGAATCGTTCCTCGGTTGTTTGCTTCAAAGTTAAATAAAAAGGTTATATAGTATTAATTTTATGATGCACAACTACTTTCGACTTTATAAAGATTTAAAAATATAATTTTTGAAATTTCTTATACCCTATTTGTCACTCAATAAATATTTGTTTTGCTTAATCTGATTCTGTTCAACGAATATTTCTTCTTTAATTTTAATCTTATTTTAGTGTTTGTTATTGTTTATTAATAGTTATTAGTATATATTTGTTAAAAAATAACTATGAAAACCAATTTACCTTCTATCTTCAAAGCCTTTCAGCATAGTGATGAATATTTTGAAATTCTGAATGATCCTGAACATTCACGGAAGTATATTATCACTCAATTTTTGTACATTGTAATATTCTCTTTCATTTACGGTATTATCATGGGTAGCTACAATGGGGTAATGCAAAGCTTGGTAACCGGGATTAAAATACCATGCCTGATAGTACTCTCATTATTAATTTGCTTTCCAGCTCTTTATGTGGTTCAATCTATGATTGGCTCCACAATGACTATCTTTCAGATGGCGAATATTATCTTTGCAGGTTTTTTTGTCTTCTCAACTATTGCTTTGTCATTTGCCCCAATTGTGATATTCTTTATGATCACTAGCGATAGTTATTCGTTCCTTAAATTGTTGCATGTTGCAATTTTTACTTTTTCTGGAATTTTTGCTGTCAAAACAATTGTTAACGGGCTTAAATTTTCATGTGAAAAGAAAAATATTTATCCAAAACTTGGTATGTCAATATTCAAAATCTGGGTTGTTATTCTTGCATTTGTAAGTTCTCAATTAGCTTGGAATCTCAGGCCATTCATCGGCGATCGTAATATGGCATTTGAGTTGTTCAGGAAACATGAAGGAAACTTTTATATCTCTGTTATTCAATCGGCAGGAAATTTGTTTAAACCTGCTAATAACTCAGATCAAGACAAACAGGATAAATCTCTAAAATCCAGGACTGATAGCACTTCAAATAAAAACTAAGTTGAACGACGATAAAATAATGACTCTTGAAGAAGTGGCGGAATACCTTAGAGTAAAGCCACAGACGATATATACCTGGGCTCAGGAAAGGAAGATACCTGCTGCAAAACTTGGCAAGGAATGGCGGTTTAAAAAATCGATGATCGATCAATGGTTTAATGAGTTTATTGACGAAAAGTTCAAGAATTTATATGAAGATAATTCCTAGGATAATTTATTATATGGAAAGAAATAGGTAACCTATAATCTATTAATCTATAATGAAATGAAACGATTTTTAATTATTATTGGGATTAGCCTTTCGGTTATATTTTTATGTCTTTTTCTAGCTATGCGAATTTGGTGCGGGCATGGTATAAATGAACGTATCAGTATTGCTAAACAACAATATTCTGGTATAGCAGAAGATGCGTTAATTGCATATCTACAAGATACTACTCATACTCCACAAGATAGGTCAGATGTGGCAATCTGGACATTAGGGCAGATTCGATCAAAGAAGGCATTGCCTATTCTTAACGGACTTTATAAAAATGATCCATCAGGTAAGACCTGCAAAGGGCACCATAATACAGTTTTATGTCAATATGAGATACATAAAGCTATTGTTTCTATCGAACATGGTTGGCTAGGTGCTAAAGAGAAGAACTGGTTTGGTTCATGGTCAAAGCTTAATAAATAGTACTTTCTTAACTGGTTTATATTTAACATATTATTCAGAGTTGCATTATACTATTTAAATAAAGCAAAATGAAAAGAATTCGCCTAATAATTAGTCTTTTTGTTTTAATTTTATTAATACCTAATTGTTCTCAGATTAGCAATAAAGAAATAAATGATGCAATAATTATCTACACTAATTGTAGTCAAATTGCAGAATTGTGGCTAAATGAACTTGATAAAAATGGTTATAGCTATTTAACTAAATTGAAATTAGCAGATTTGGTTAAAAAAGAAATAAATGAAGATGAAATCAAAAATTATATCATAGACAATGAAAGTATATTCGGGAAAGTAAAGGAAAGAAAATTTATTGCAGCACATTTTTGGTTATATAACAAACTATTAACATATTTCCCGAATTATGATAAAACGCTACTAAAAAGAGTTGGAAAAGCAGAAGCTAAAAATGGCTTCTATAAAATTGATCCCAAATATATGGGATTACAAAAATCAACTGATATGTTCAAATCTTTCCCTAATGGGAATTATGTAATATTAATGTACAAATCAATTCCAACAAATAAACAGGCAGCAGAAGAGATGATCATTCTTTGGCAAAATAATATTGATACTTGGCAAGTTGTAAGCTATAAAATTGCTGATGACATATAATTCATAAACTCGTTAACTCTTCTGGTTTTGCTCCATTCAAATCCAGCATTGAATAATTTTGCTCGCCTGATTTATATTTCTGAAATTTGATATCGGCAGCACTTACTTCACTTTTCAGCGACAAGAACGAAAAAGCAGCGGGAATTTCAATCAGGAGATGCTGCTTTCGTTATAATTGGTTTTACTATAATTCAAATCCCAATCTTACACCTAAATTAATAAAAGGATAAAAAGATACATCATTATTAGTGGTATTTGGATAAATAGTTGTAATACGTCCGCCATATGGGCTATATATTTCATTGATCACGACAGACATTGCCCGACACCTGAACCCTAAACCACCATACCAGTCTGTAATTAAACTATGATTATATGATTGCATACCAATCATTATGCCAATTCCCAGAATATGTGAATATTTAGATTCTGTCTGATAATGTGAAAACCCACTATAGTGCATGGCAAATGTCTGATCCTTATAATAACAGAATTTATAAGTTAACTGTGGGGCATAATAGAAAGATTTTTTATGGTTTGTTCTTTGAGGAGAATTAATTTCTCTGGAATAGATCCTGAATTCCGTTTTCAGGTTTATTCCAAAATCATTATTAAAAGGGCTTCTCCTGTATGAATAAAGTCCCTTATCGGTAGCCATTCCTTCCTCTCCATTAGAATTAAAAGCAGTTTGATTCATCCTGCTATTTCTCCTCGGGAAAATGAATCCAACCTGGAACTGCAAACTCCTCTTTGGTGTTCTATAAATCTCAAATGAAACAGGTATCTCACTAAAAACCGGTTGAATGGGATTGATCTTTAATGTTCCGAAGGCTTTCTTTTCAGGTATTGAATCTGCATTTGAACAGCCATATACTTCATTTAATAATATGCTGCCATTTCTGATGCCGAAGCATTCTAAATAAGTGCAGAGAAAAGCGATAATAAAAAGCACAGTTTTCATGATTGACAGGTAAAAAGGCTAAAATTTAAATTTACGACATTGTCAGGCCAAAGTCAATTTTATATTTGCATCATATCAGAATATTTCTGAAATTTAATGATGCGGCACCTAATTCCACATGTAGCGACCAGCACTAAAAAGCAGCGAGACTTTTTAATCAGGAGATGCCTCATATTTCAATTACTTCTATAGGATTTAATAATCTATCTGTTAGGTAATTAGAAAATTTAATCATAGTAGCATTCTGGTTAAGCAGTGAGACTTTCAATAAGCAGGTGCTGCTTTCTATTTATAACATGTTAAAAACTTATGATGTTTTTAAGGTGAATTGATATTATATGTTGTTGCATTTCTATTTTAAAGATTCATTACAATATGAACATTAAAAAGAAATGATATCAACTATCAAGAACCCAACGAAGATTATATCACTAAAAACGTTGGTACAATCCAAAGAAAGTATAACGGAATTGATAGGACCAAAAAATTAAAAGGATACAATGTGAACATCTTTTCGCGATCAAAATAAACAATTTTGCATGTCTGTTGTTCATATAATAATGATTGACTTGTCATTATATATGAAACCAACCCTTGATCTCTCTCAACAAAGAGAAATATCAAACTCATCTGCGGCGGTTAATGCCACAAATAACCGTAACGTTTTTTACTCACTATTTTTATAATTAGTTATGAAAAGTATATTAAAAAAGATAGTCTTGATTACCTTCTTACTGGTATTGGCATTTAAGGTATTTGCTCCGGCCAGTGAGTCTGTGATCATCGTGAGACCTTCTCCTGATGAGCCATATTTAAATCTTATTCACGCCATTGGTATGGTCGAAACCCAGTTTGACACTCTCGCTTATAATCCTCTTGAAGAAGCGGCTGGTTATTTCCAGATCCGGCCAATACGGCTCATGGACTATAATAACAGAACAGGGAACGCATATTCAATGCCCGATCTGTTCAATTATAAAATTTCAGAGAAGATATTCCTGTATTATGCCGCTGAAATAGGCCCTTTCGATTTTGAACGGATAGCTAAGACCTGGAATGGTTCAGGGAACGGTACCATTCTTTACTGGGAACAGGTTAAGAAATTCTTATAGTCTGCTGGCCTGATTTTTCAATGGAAGAAACGATAGTGACTGAATGGGAATAAAAATTTAATGCTCAATACTGTTGTTTAACTACACCATTATGCCCCGTGAGAATATATTTAAAAGAGGCAGGATCGGGGAGGGTTTTAAGAGATTCTGTCTGCTGCTCTGTGTTCATATTAAACTTTTCGGGGAAATGTTCAAATTTATCATTCCTGATAATAAGATTGTCACCCGACGCAAGGTAGTCACTTCCGATTATGTAACACGATGATCCCGGTGTATGCCCAGGAGTATGTAATATTTTAATCTTGAGTCCGTCGATAGTCAATGTATCCATATCATTAAGTGTTGTATATGGCCCATATTTCCATTTCATCTTAAAGTACTTAGTTTTTCCTGTTGTTCCGTTTATCATCTGTTGTTCATCCCGGTGCATATAAATAACTGCATTTTTAAACAGATCAATTGAACCTATATGGTCACCATCGGTATGAGTTAGAAATATTGTGGTGATCTTTTTAGGTTTAATCCCCAGTTTATCCAGCTCCTTATTAAAATGCTTCGTACCTAACCCTGCATCTATCATCAGATATCCTGTTTTACCTCTGAATATATATGCATTCACGAAATGGTCTCTGATACACCATACTGAATCGTTTATCGCACCTGTTTCAGCCGGGGTCATCGCTCTGGTAGAATGAATAAAGTTGATTAAAAAGATCAAAGCTCCGAATATGAGTAATCCAACAATTACAGCTAGTGTCCGGAGAATTCTTTTTACAGTTTTTTTCATTTATCAAAGGATTAGGGTGCTAATATAATAAATTCTGAGGTTACAGATGGGGACAAAGACCATAAAGGCAGTCAGTGCTACAAAGCATCTAAAGTAGAGACAGGTCTCTGGTCTCTGATCTCTGTTCTCTGTTCTCTGTTCTCTGTTCTCTGTTCTCTCAGTTAATAAATAGCTGAAATTTTGTTACAAGCTAATTATGGCATCATTGAACAAGTA
>Ga0302164_10000180_pt1 | contig 23232 bp, 18 predicted proteins | sample I_Fen_E3_1_FD_193500 | JGI IMG/M metagenome (GOLD analysis project Ga0302164, IMG submission 193500) | Peat permafrost microbial communities from Stordalen Mire near Abisko, Sweden - I_Fen_E3_1 | ecosystem: Environmental > Terrestrial > Soil > Wetlands > Permafrost | place: Sweden: Abisko...
TTATTCATAAGTTCCTTTTTTTACAACGACAACATCACGTACCACCCATTGCCCCATCGCCAGAAGATGTACCATCTGCATTCCTGAATCAAGGAACAGCAGGTCGGCACTCATTCCGGCTGATATAAATCCTTTACCGGCCAGTTTTAAAATTGTTGCAACATTTGAAGTCAGAACCTTCAAAGAAGTTTCAAGTGGAATTTTTTCTTTCAATACACAATCTGCCAATTCCCGAAGGTTGGCTGAAGGTAAGCCCATTTCAAGCTTAACCAGATGTCCCTTTTCATCAAAACCGGGAAGTGATCCGCATGAGTCAGATGAAAATGTAATATGATTGACCGGGACACCGGCTTCAAGCAAAAGTTTTAGTGCGGCAGATGGTTTTATCTCTTCATCCTGGTAGTAGGGCCATGAACTTGTCGTGATATCAATATAACCTTCTTTGCCATAGATCTTTGAATCTTCAAATATATAAGCATTTCGATTACAGTGTGTTGGCAGGAATTGCGTGTATTTAAGTTCACTATGATTAATAACTTCATGAAGCGGAGAAAATGGATTTTTTGCATCTCCGAGATGGATGTTTACCATACCCGCTTTATTACCCAGCATGCCCCCGACTCTTGCCAGTGCTGTGATCCGGATAAGTTCATCCGTTGAAGGACATGAACTTCGGTGATCGGATATTGCAAGTTCTCCGACCCCGATAACCTCTTCAATAAGTGCAATGTCCCTTCCCGGATCACCTGTGATGGTTGGTGTCGGTACCTGATATGCTCCTGTCCATATCCATGCTGATGCTCCCTCCTGCCTGAGCGATTTAGCCTTCATCAGGACGGCTTCGACTGAACGTGTTAATCCATCTGTTCCAAGACATCCGATAACTGTTGTCACACCTGCTTCAAACATGGAGGAAAGTTTCAATTCAGGTGTTCTTGTTGAAGGTCCTCCTTCTCCTCCTGCCCCGGCAATATGAACATGATTATCAATCAGGCCGGGGACTATAGTCATACCATTTGCATCAATCACCTCAACATCAACATCCTGAGGTATAGCTATTCTGTCTGAAATTCCAAGGATAATATTCCCACCTGTTAATATATCCTTTTTACCCAGAAATTCCGGGCAATAAACTGTTGCGTTCCTGATTAGAAGCATAAGATATTTTTTGTAAACTGTTTCAATAGTAAAATTAGCTATTCTTATGTTTAAAAATAACCTGTGATCAATTTTTGATTATTTTTACTCTAAACCTGAATCACTTCGCGGGTAAAATATTTTAATCTGTAACTATAACCGAAGATACTTATGCGTTTCAAATTTACTATTCCTCACAACCTTGTAATAGTCTTCAGTATTATTATTATTGCAGCAATTCTTACCTGGATAATTCCCGGGGGAAAGTATGACCGTCATTCAGTTTCCGTAAATGGTGTGGAACGAAGTGTAATTATAAACAATTCATTTCATTATGTTGACAGTCAGCCCCAGACCTGGCAGATCTTTTCGGCTTTTTATAAGGGGTTCATAAATATGTCACATATAATTGTTTTTATCCTGATGATAGGTGGTGCATTCTGGATTATGAATGAAACGAAAGCTATTGATGTTGGCATATTTTCTTTCCTTGGTTTTACACAAAGAATGGAACATTACAGGGTAGTAAGATGGTTCGGTGTGAACAATATTATCATCACATTGATAATGATTATTTTCAGCCTTTTCGGCGCTATTTTCGGAATGGCTGAAGAGACCATAGCATTCGCAGTTATATTTGTACCACTTTCAATTTCAATGGGATACGATTCAATTGTTGGAATATCACTATGCTATTTTGCGGCTCATATCGGATTTGCCGCTGCCATTCTGAACCCATTTACTGTTGGGATAGCCCAGGGACTTGCCAGTGTTCCGCTCTTTACCGGCATAGAGTACCGTACTTTTTGCTGGATAATCATAACGTTCGTCAGCATATGCTTTGTGCTATGGTATGCAGCCAGGATCAAAAAGGATCCACGTAAAAGTCCAATGTACGATGCAGATGAATACTGGAGAGTGAAAGGAAATTCACATTTAGATGAGATGAAATATTATACTCCCTTGTCAGCATGGATCGTTGCCTTTCTGACCTGGGTGGCACTTATTATTTTTGCAGTTAAATATCCAATGACGCACATGACTATTGGTTTATCGACAGTCTCAGCTCCTTTCCTACCGGTATTGGCAGGATTATTTTTTATTTCAAGTCTTTTTACATTGCGACGCTCCATTCATTTTTTTGTACTTAATATCCTTGCCTTCACGATGGTTTATCTTGTTGTTGGCGTGCTTGGTTATCATTGGTATATAATGGAGATTGCTGCTCTTTTTCTGGCCATGGGCATCGTTACAGGTTTTTCCTCGGGCAGGAAACCCGGTGAAATAACGAAACTATTTGTAGAGGGTGTAAGAGATATTGTATCAGCCTCTCTTGTTGTAGGTTTCGCGGGAGGGATAATTGCAATACTCACTGATGGTCAGATAATCGATACTGTACTTCATTCCTTATCGGGTGCATTGAAAGGGGCAAATCAGATTTCAGCCATTACTATTATGTACCTGTTCCAGTCAGTTTTAAACCTTGTAATTACATCGGGATCAGCAAAAGCTGCTCTTACGATACCTATTATGGCCGAGTTCTCAGATATTGTAGGGTTAACCAGGCAGGCAACCATTGTCGCTTTCCAGTTTGGTGCCGGATTTACCGACATGATAGCTCCTACTTCCGGAGTCTTGATCGGAGTACTCGGAATGGCAAGGATACCATATGTAAAATGGCTTAAATGGATAATGCCAATTCTTTTGATACTGATTATTATCGGGTTTTTGCTGCTGATTCCGACTGTAACAATGAAGCTTAACGGATTTTAATTTCTTGAAATACTCAGTGGTCCTCTGTGAACCCTCTGTGGCCCTCTGTGTAACAAAAAAATAAGAACTTACACAGAGTTACACGGAGAAGCACAGAGAGACACAGAGAAAATCCACTGAATGATCTTACGGCTAACGGATTTCATTTTGTAATAGAAAGACTATCTGAAGATATTTTTTAGATAGTTCTTTGACCTTATTCCAATATTGAACAGCTTTTCATTCGTTTTAAAATCCTGATGCCTGTTTGGTGGCAGATCAATTATTGCTTTAAACTCCTGTGGTGACCAATCAAGCTTCTTGGCAACATACTCCAGGTCATTTCCTATCTCATTTTCAGAGTAAACTTTTTCATTCATTTTACCCAGGGCATCAAATCTTGACAACTGGCCCGAGACAATAAGACTTGAAAGATGAGCTCTTCTCTTATCAAAATTAAATTTCAGAGGTAAATAATAACTCTGAAAAAATTTGGTGAATCTCGATTCATAATGCTTCCCTCCGTAATACTGCCATCCAAGCTCTCTTTCCATAGTTGCAATTACATCATCTTTCCTGTAATCAAGATAATTTAATGGATTGATAATTTTCATTTTTTTCAGGATGGTGTAATAGATATATCGTTGAAAGAAATTAACATGCGGATAATCTTTTAATTTTTTCTCTCCAAAATTATTATGAACCGATCTCAGATGCCTGTAATCCATTGCCTGGTATCCCCAGTTTTCAGGCATTATGCTCTCCGTTGCAAAATTTAACCCGTTGAGCACATACCTGATATTATTCTTATCAGCGAAATTGTATAAAGCAGCAAAGATTGCATGATCCTGTGGGATATCCTGATCAGGCAGACTTGCCTTAAAAAATGACCGTTGCAGGTCTTTCATTTCTTCCCAGTTGACAACAAAAGTATGTAATTCAATATTAAGTTTTTTTACTATGTTTTCAATATTTTTCACGGCCTGTTCCGAATTCCAGCCACAATCAACATGAACAACCAATGGACGCAGACCTTGTTTAACTGCCTGATACGCCAGATAGGAACTGTCAACTCCTCCGCTCAGGCCAATAATACAATCAAATTCTTTATCCTTTTCTTCAAGCTTTATTCTTTCGATGATTTCGTGAAGTATTCTTTCTCCTTTCTCATTGGGAAACCATGTTTTTTTAGCCCGATCAAGGGCCGAATTACAATGGTTACAGTTCCCCTGATCATCAAACTTAATCTCAGGTTCCGAAGTATCCATAATGCAACGGTTGCATATCTGGTATTTTCTCACAGTAATAAGATTAATTAAATAAATCTGATATTTCAGAATATGACGGATAAGTTATCAATACTGCACGTCTCTTTCCGTGAAAAACAAAAAAACTTCCTGCTGCAACTGCTGCAGCGCCTCCCAGTTTCACAGCCTGAGAGAAATCGCTCAACTTTCCGGCACCTCCACAGGCAATAATCGGTATCCTTACCGAACCTGAAATACTCTTAATCAATTCAATATCATATCCTTCCATTACACCGTCACGGTCAATTGAATTGATCATAATTTCTCCGGCACCTTCACTCTCAATTCTTTTTGCATAATCGACAGGATTAAGACCGGTACTTTGTGTCCCTCCTTTTATATATACAATATTCCCCTTCAGAATTTCCTTTTTAACATCTATTGAAACTGCAATCGTTGAACTTCCGAATTGGTGAACTGCTTCGCTAAGGAAATCAACACCCAGATACGCCTGGGTATTAATGATTACTTTTTCAGCCCCTGATTTTATAATTCTTTCGATCTGCTCTATTGAATGAATTCCTCCTCCATAAGCAAATGGCATAAAACATTCACTTGCAATATTTTGAATTAGTTCGTAAGGAGGCTCCTTTTTTAATTTGGTAGCATCGATATCAAGGAAAAAAATCTCATCTATCTCTTTCTCATTGAATATTTTCACAGTATTTATGGGATCACCAATATATGTTGATTCCTTAAATTTGACTGTTTTTACCAATCCATTGTTTCGCAGTAACAAACAAGGAATTATCCTCTTTATCTTCATATTAGTAAAAATCAACAAAGTTCTTTAGGAGCTTCATTCCGAATTTATGGCTTTTTTCGGGATGAAACTGTACTCCGAGAATATTTCCCTTTTCTACAGCTGAAGTAAATTCTATCTCATAATCAGTTGACGCTAATATGTCATCTTTATCATTAGCCCTGATAAAATAAGAATGAACGAAATAGAATCGTGCGTCAGGATACATATTGTCAAACAACCTGCTGTTCTTCATTGGCTTTATGAAGTTCCACCCCATATGAGGAATTTTATATTCCATTGTGTCTTTAAATTGAAATCTGAAAGTAAGGGCATCAATCCATCCCAGACCTGATAATGACCCTTCTTCGCTTCCACTTGATAGTAATTGCATGCCAAGGCATATGCCTAATACGGGTGTTTTTTCCACCAGCACTTTCTTATTAAGGACATCAATAAGATCCAATGCCCTTAAATTCTTCATCCCTGTATCAAAAGTCCCGACTCCGGGCAATATTAGTTTTGTAGCCTGGTCGATTTCATCTTTATCCGAAGTAATAACTGAATCTTCCCCGATCTTTTTCAAAATATTTTGAATGGAACCTAAATTACCTGTTTTATAGTCAATAATAGTTATCATGCAGCAAAAATTCTTTTTCTAATTCACCTTAATAAGCCTTAATTGCAGGTCCGCTAATATAAAAAGTCAAAGTAATATTTCGAAGTTTATAATATTTAACAAAACTATGACAAAAATAGTGCTTTTTTCAGAGCGTTCGATACATAAAAGCTGACTTGCCTGATTGGAAACGAATATTCCGGAATTTGTTTCATCAAATTTTTAATCACATTAGTCAAAATCAGGAAAATCCGGTTTTAAGTTTCCACCGTCACTTGTTGTATCTTTATATAACTGATTAATAGTGTTTTGCAAAATAGAATACTTGAATATTGAGAGGGCTCGAAAAAATAATGGTAAAAATGCAATTGATTTTTACCAATGAAATTTTTCTTTACATCAATAGCCAAATATCATTGATATTCATCCATTTTGTAGCGAATATTCAATCTGTGTTTACTCAACATTAATCAATACCCGTTTAAAAATTATTTGATGAGACTGTACTTATTGAATAAATTTATTTTCAAATCAGGAACCAGACACATGAAGAGTAAACCTCAACCTAACAATAAATATGTTATTAAAAATCAGCGTGTTAGCAAGTTTTCTCATTTCGAGGGCTCCACAGATAACAAAACTGATATTAATCCGGTTTTTGCAAAACTTGCTGAAGAAGGTCATGAGAACTATTATAATTATCTCGACTGGTTAGGTTTGGCGAAAGGACTTGATTTTTTGATTCTAACTTCTTCACATCATTACTATTTCGAAAATGAAGATCTTAAGGCGATAAAGACAGTCGTGAATCTTGAGAAATTAAACAATATAAAAGGAATAAAGGATTTCCTTCATTCAATCTATCATGTTCTCCCGAAAAAATGTTATTTTATAGGAAGTTTCATTGACAACAAAAATTACAATGGCATATTTTCATTTACAAAAAAGTACCATGACGGAATAGTTGGAAGGGTTGTCAACCTTGAGAGAAACATTGGACAATGGAGCTCATTCTTATATATGGCATATCATTTATTCGACTCAAAAACAAACAGATACATGACTGAAAGAACCGTCAGACTATTATTCACTAATTCCGGACTTAAGGTATTAGACATAACAGAATTTAACGGGCTTACTTATTTTTGCACCCAAAAAGACAAACTGTCTGCAGAATAATTATTACTTTCACGCTGTAGTTTCAGGTTTTTATTAAACGATGCAAACTCCCTGATGCAATGTATTCTTGTTTATATATCTGTTTAATTCTCATTTTCAGCTTCATATAAACTCCCGTATGAAGATATTGAATCTCCTGAAAAATATTCTGAATCCTATTGATGTTTTATCAATTCTGTTTGCCTTTCAGTGTTCCTACTCAATTAGTTACTTTGAAAGAGGGGGATTATTTTACACTGATAGCAGCTTATTAAGTCTATTTATCTGTATTCTGCCCTTTTGGCTTATGATACTATTCCTGATAAAAGTTACAGGAATACCAGCTAAACGTTATAAAGTTTTGTTTTTTTTATACCTGCAATCATCAATTTCAATATTTTTCCTTCTTACCCTTTTCTATTTTTCCCTGGGATTGAACTCAATTCCACGATTGCTCCTTACAGAACTCTCTTTCTTTGGTTTCTTTTTTTTATTTTTTGGACGGATAACGGTTTATAAGATTCTTAAAAGCCTGAAAGTAAAAGGCTACAATAATGTAAATATTATTATAGTTGCCGACAGTTTTTCTTTGTCTTATATTGAGAATCTTTTATCAAAAAAAGAGTTGGGGTACAAAGTAATAGTGATCTTTACCGAGTCAGCATTAATTAAACGAAAATTTGAAAACATCGCAATAATACTTCCTGAAATATTTTTAGGAATTCTCAACGATTTGATAGAGGTTGATTTCATTGATGAGGTACTTTATTTAAAAGAAAAGACTGATTCCGCGGGAGTGCGGGAAATACTTGCGTCTTGTGAAGATCTGGGAGTTACATTAAGACTAAAATGCAAAGACTCAAAAACTAAACTTTCCAGTGCTGTTAAGACTGATATTGAGAATGGCAAGTTTCTGAGTTTTATTAATATCCCCAATAATTCCTACGCTCTGGCAATTAAGAAAACTGTGGATGTCAATCTGGCACTTTTAATGATTGTTGTCTTATCTCCCTTTTTAATTATTTTAAGCCTTCTTATTAAACTGACTTCAAGAGGTCCGATAATATGTGACCTTATAAAAACCGGATGGAGAGGCCGGCAGATCAAAGTCTATAGGTTCAGGACGATGTTTGAAAATAATCAAAATCAATCTGTTTTTTCCGAATCTGATATGAAACCTGATTGTATTGGTCCTGAACTAAAAAAAGATGACCGATTTACTCCCATCGGAAGATTTCTTTTTAAATCAGGGCTGGATCAACTACCCCAGTTATTTAATGTCTTAAAGGGAGAGATGCCTATAATTAGTCAGCGGCATCCCCTTCAGAGTGATAGCGTTAAGCTTCGCTGATAAAACCAGAACCCATTTTTACTTTGGCTGAAATCCAGATAATGAAGCAGATTTATCCTTTTTCAGGAAAAAATGCTTTGTTAATGGAACCAATGCGACCAAAATAAAAATAGTTCCCAATACTGCTACAATAGATGATCCGGCTGGAAAGTCAAAATGGAAAGAAACGTTTAAACCGACAAAACTTCCTAAAAAGCTCACAATTATAGCAATAATGACTACTGCTTTATTTGAACGGGCAAGCATTATGGCACAGACAGATGGAATAATTAAATAGGAAAAAACGGGAATAACACCACTTATCTTTACGGCAAAAACAATGGATAAACCTATCGAGATATAAAAGAGGAAATTCCAGATATTGAAACCCTTATTTTCTAATTTGCCAATTTCGTAACTTTCTGTAAGATGAAAAAATCTTTTCTGAAAAATAGCATGAAGAAGAATCAGGGAGCCAAAAACAATGCATGTAATGATAATTTGCTGCATATTGACCGAAAGTATATCACCGAATAATACTTCCTGAATATCCGAATCACCATGAGGTGTCTTTGAAATAAGCATAACTGTGGCAGCCGAGGCGAAAGCATAAATAATTCCAATGATTGCTTCCAGTTTCAATCGCTTATCCCTGATATCAATCATTGAAATTAATAAAGCTCCAACGAGTGTGAATACCAACGGAATAGTTGTTAAACCATAACCAATGAAAGCCGCAAATGCACCTCCAAGAGACGAAATCTGACCAAGCGCAAGATCAACAAAAACAATTCCCCGGCCTACTACATGCACACCAAGGTAAGACAAAAACAGACCTGTTATTAATGAGATTATAAATGCCTGGACCATAAAATTCAAATGAAACATTTCTAACATACTTTTCAGTTTTTTAATAATTAGTAATAATTCTTTTGAAGACGTTCTGATTCATTAAGTCTGAATTATAAAGCGCCTTTTAATAAATTAAGTTAATTCAATCCTTTAATTAACTTATCAATATTGTAATCAAACAGATCAAAATAATCTTTAATGGTGTCGAACGCACCGACAGATGTGCCCAGTACTATTGTTTTAGCACCCGTTTGTTGTGAAACCACATCCGACGAAGAAGTTGTAAAATAAGGCGATGAAATAATTAATTTAATCGCATTCCTTTTTACTTCAGAAATAATTTTTACAAGTTGCGTCGGAGTCGGAGGAATACCTGGTTTTGGTTCCATGAAATCAACAATTACTAATCCGAATCGTTGTTCAAAATAACACCATTCGTTGTGATAGGCAATTATTTTTGCACCTTTATATGGCGATATTTTCATAGTCCATTCTTTCAGCTTAAGATCAATTTTTGTATTGAAAGCATTAAGATTGGCTTCAAAAAAGGCTTTATTTTCAGGAGAAATTTTCTCAAGACCATCACAAATATTTTTTGCAATTTGTTTCCCGTTAACCGGATCTAACCAGTAATGAGGATTCCCATAAATATGAATATCTCCTTCGCCCCGATTGATACTTGAAGGCACTTGCAATAAGATGACACCGATAGATGCATCCACATAACCATTACTCCCCTTTTGAATTTTCGGATTCCGTGAACTTGAAAGGAGTTGCGGTGACCAGCCAGTCTCAAGATCCAATCCGACAGTTACAAACATATCCGCTCTTGAAAGTTTGATAATATAACTTGGCTTGGGATCAACAAAATGCGGATTTTGATAACCTGTGGCAATTGAAGATACTTCTACTTTATCGCTGCCAATTAATTCAGTTATACTTTTTAAATCGGCAGTTGTGGTAACCACATTTATTTTCGTTCCATAAACTGTCGAAGTTGACATACAGACGAGAAAGATGAATACAATTTTTAGTTTCATTTTTTTATGTTTAAATATTAATATTGATGAGCTCCATGTGTTCCAATAACGAAAATCCAGCGAAGAAAGATCTGGTTCTGTTCTTTTTCAATATTGCTGGAGGTTGTCTTGCCTTCAACTTCTATTTTCTGAAATTCGGTGGCATACCATCCAACGGTTGCTGAATAGGCGTTTTCCACAGTGCTTACGGAATATGGCTTGTTTGAATAACTGTACATCCCGGTAAAAAATAAACGCCTCGAGAATTGAAAATTAATGAATGAATACATTGCAAAAGAATTAACTATGCTTTCCTTTGGAATGTTTGCATTGCTGAAATAGGCTTCCGATTGCCATGTAAAGGATTTATATGTATTGAACTGAACCGGCTTCCATTTATAAGTAAGATCGATAGCGCCTATGTTAGTTCTTAAATCATAAAAGTTGGCGCCAGTCATGCCCGAGAACCCCAACTCAAGGGTAGCATTTGCTGAAAGATCGAAAAAGTTTTTTAAATGTGCCAGTTCAAAATAGGTGTTACCCACGCTTCTTGAAAAACTTGGATTATCAATTGGTCCATCGGTGATTTGAACCACCAGTTCCTGATAAAAAAGAGGATTTGGGACAAGCCAGCTCAACGAAACTCCTTCATCATTTATACCTTCACCAAAATAATTCGAATAAGCATTTGGCAAACTTATAAATGGCAGTGCATGAGGATGCACAGGATTAATCCTTCCGAGGGCGCTCCTGAACTTTCCTGCTTTTAACTGCAAATGAGCCGGCAAAGAAAGTGTGGTAAGATATCCCTCCTCCAGATCAAAATTGAACTTACCTGTTAACTGGTCTTTCCCGACTGTAAAAAAGAAGTCAGCCCTGGCGTAAGGATCCACAACTGATTGAAGAGCAAGCTCCGCCTCATTGATTCCGGCATCAAATTTTCTTTTAACATAGTCTTTGTATGATGCCTGAAAGTCGCCAATCACGCTTATGTCGGGAAGAGTAGAGGGAGCAGTTCTCGCCTGAAGAGGCGGAGGAGTTGGTTGCGAACTGCTTAATTGCTTTTCAATCTGTTTTAATAAAACGGAATCGGGTTTGGCTATGCTATCAGCTTGAGAGAATACATTTGCCGGAATCGACAACAGGGATACAGTTATAAGAGCAGTATATATAAAATGATTCATTACCTGGTTAATTAGATTTAAACAATAAACTGAGAAATAAGGCGCAGCATTTTTTTGAAAAATATTTCACAATAACCTGACCATAGTTTGCACCCTGGCTGGAATAAACAGGAATATATCAGGTGCAATACAAATTTTCAAAAAAACACCTCAAAGGATGCCAAAATTCAAATTTGCTGACCGGGAGGTGCACGCAATAAATATGAAAATTGGGAGAGATTAGAATAATATGTACAATGATAATTATCTAAATAATTGTTTAAAGGTTTTTCACATGTTAAATCAGTATTCCCAAAGCCGGACAAAAAAACGTAGAATTCAAAATCGCATATTCCACATTTCCCGTTAATTACCTGGGAGTTTTTCTCATTTTTTACATTGTAGACTAAATTCTGGTGGCGATGTTCAAGCTTAACAACTGAAGGCAAAAGTAAAACCAGCAATAATAGTAATGAAGTAATATTTTTTAATTTTCTGTTCATTAAATTGACCGTTCTTCCGCCCTCTGGTGACTTCTAATAATTAGCAATAATGTTTTTTATTTGCAAATATACAATAGTAAGACCAACAACTTGAGATTTTGTTCAATTTCCAATTATTAAGTCAAACAAAAAACAGAATAAAAAATGTAAATTAATGATAACCAATAAGTCCAGGTTACATTTCACAATTGGATGGATATTATTTCCTGAAATTGAGCAGATTATATGCGCGAAAATTGATAATTTTGTCGTGATGAGTGGTATGTTATACAAGATTTATAATTTACACACCAGTCTTCAGTATTCCAGCTGCTTAATTTTATCAAAATTTTAATGGTTAAGCAGAACTGAAATCTTATTATGATATTCCGAAAATGAAAATCGTAACTGCCAGATATAAAAAGATATTAATTTCTGTAATCAGTTCAATCGCCGTTATAGTAATTGCTGTTATTCTGTTGGCCTCCCCCATCACAAAATATCTGATAGAGAAGAAAGGTGCAAAATATATTGGAAGGGAAATTAAAATGGGCCGGGTTTACGTAAATCTTTTTACCGGGTATATTCATATCCGCAATCTGAAAATTTATGAATCGAAAAACCAGGCTGACACAATTGTAATCGACAGCGTTTTCTTTTCAGCAAAAGGGATTAGTGCAAATTTTGCATTGCTTAAACTATTTTCTAAAACTATAGAAATAAAAGACCTCACATTGGATCAGCCAATGGGAATAATAATTCAAAACAAAACTGATTTTAATTTCAATGATCTGGTAAAAAAAATCACTGCCGAAAAGACTAAGGCAACCTCATCACCGGTTCACTTTAGTATCCTGAAAATAAAAATAAAAAACGGTGAGTTCCATTACTGCGAAAAAGTAATTCCAATTAATTATTATATTAAAGAAGTTAATATTGAAAGCGCGGGTAAAAGATGGAATGCAGATACCATCAGGGCTAATATTACTTTCCGGTCGGGGATTGATTCCGGTAGCCTGAGAGGCAATTTTACAATAAACTTAAAAAACCTCGATTATCGGATCGCTGCAGTAGTTCATAAGTATGATTTAAATTTTTTAGACCAATTCCTCAAAAACTTAGTCAACTACGGTACTTTCAGGGCCAACTTAGATGCCGATATATATGCAACAGGAAATTTTAACGATAAGGAAGTTTTAAATGCCAGTGGACTGCTTGTGTTGAATGACTTTCATTTTGGAAAAAGCCTAAATGATGATTATGCATCGTTCGACAAACTGGCAATAAAAATAGACGAGTTGAGCCCCAGTAACCATAAATATCTCTTCGATTCGTTAACGCTAAGCCATCCCTTTATCAAATATGAGCTTTATGATTACCTGGATAACGTACAGAAGATATTTGGAAAATACGGAGCCACCACTTCTGGAAATTCGTCAGAACCCAGACGGTTTAACCTTATTTTTATAATTGGCAATTACATAAAAGTACTTGCGAAAAATTTTTTTCGGAGCGATTATAAGATTAATAAGCTGGCGATTTACAAAGGATGTTTCAGATTCAATGACTATTCTTCCAACGAAAAATTTTCAATAGAGGCAGATCCACTTAGTTTTGTTGCTGATTCTGTCAATAAGAACAGCAATTGGGTGAAGGCATCACTGATATCGGGTATTAAGCCTTATGGCAATGTAAATGTAGCCCTGCGTATAAATCCAAAAGACAGCGGAGATTTTGATATGCAATATCATCTCCAGAGATTGCCTGTTTCAATTTTTAACCCCTATCTTATAACTTATACTTCCTTCCCGTTAGACAGGGGTACAATAGAAATTACCGGCACCTGGAAAGTAAGGAACGGAATTATTAGGAGCGATAATCACCTTATTGTAATTGATCCCCATGTACTCAGACATCAGACCAATAAAAGTACAAAACTGATTTCCTCACCTTTAATAATGTTCTTAACCCGCCAGCACGGAAATGTCATTGATTACCAGATTCCTATAACCGGCAATTTGAAGAATCCAACATTTCATCTGCACCAGGTTGTTTTTCATATTTTTGGAAAAATTTTTATCAACCCGGCATTAATTCCTTTCAGATTACTGGAGAAAAAATCGGAAAATGAAATTGATAAATCACTTATAATGGAGTGGGAAATACGACAGAATTCACTTCTGCACCGACAGGAAAAATTTGTAAATAAAATAGTAGACTTCCTGAAAAAGAATCCTGAGGCAACACTTGCTGTTTATCCAAATCAATATGCTGAAAAAGAAAAAGAATATATAGGTTTTTTTGAAGCAAGAAAAAAATATTTTTTGATGTCCGGCAAGTTAAATGCGCTGTCTCTGAGCAAAGAGGATTCTCTGAAAGTTGAAAACATGCCGGTAAAAGATTCATTGTTCGTTAAATTTTTAAACAAACAGGTTCACGATAGCATGCTCTATACTATACAGGCAAAATGTAACAGTTTTGTTGGCTTATCTGTCATAAATGCCAAATTTGAACAATTAAACAAAAAAAGAGAAGACACATTTCTATTGCATTTTAAGAAAGAAGGTATGGAAAACCGTGTAAAAATTTATAAAGCTGAAAACGAAATACCATATAATGGCTTTTCATTCTACAAAATTGTTAACAACGGGGAACTTCCAAAATCTCTGATAAGAGCTTATCAGCAAATGAATTAATTAAGAACCGTGTAAAACTCAAAACCCTGCGGATCATTGACCTTTTTGTCGATAGCCTTTTTGTTGAAGATTTATGTATACCCTTGGTTTGAAATATTTATTAACCAGTTTGTGCAGTTTTACTTCAGTGTTTCTGGGTATTATTACAATAGGAATTTGTTCGAAATTAAAATTGGTTATTCTTTCCATATCATCTTCAATGGAACAATTTTTCATATATGATTCTGTAAAAAAAGCCGATATAAGATTGTTCCAGCTATCACGGTTGCCCCAGTAATGACCTATCCATCCACTTGCGGCTTGCATTTCAACTTTTCTTTGGAGTGTAACGGATACGCAAAATTGCTCAATTAAGAAATTAACAGGAATCATGTTGCACATCTCATCGCACATTTTAATTGCTGTATCAATAGTTTCATTGCACTTATTTGCTGGAATGCCTATTACACCTGCATTCCACATACAATCATTTTCCGTAATCGTATTGCCGCCAAACGTTTGATTTTTAATCCGTTTCCACATTCTCGATCCAGACCTGTTAGGACATTCAGACAGCTTTCCTTCATTGATGTGCATAATACCTTTCCCGGTAAATAATGAGTTTTTCAATTCATTAAACCCCTGATATATAAATGTATCAGTATCTAAATACAATATTGGGTGTTTATTTGAATTCTGAGTTATAACTAATTCAAGTGCCTTTAATTTTACACGAAATACGAAGCCATATTCGCCTTTCCAATGGTTAATTGTGCTTTCATCAATCTCGATGATATTGATGTATTTTTCCAATCTCTGATAGTAAGCAGGTTGGTCTGTTATAACATTGATTGAGTCAATCTCATTACGGTATTGTAACCAGTTAAGGATTAGAAATGTACTTTGTAAATAAAAATTCTGGTTTGTTCCAAAAGTATGCAGTACTATTTTCATTTTGTTATTTGAATATTTGTGGTTTTATCAATCAGTCTAAGACTGACAATTTTTTTCAAGTTTAATTATGTTGTTTAAAGTTACAAAATTTTGAGTAATGCATAATTAATCGGGATTACTCTGTTCTCTTTTTAATACACACCTTGCACAAGATTTAAAAATGCCAGTCTGATTCTTAGCAGTGAATTTGGAGATTACTATGAGCCTGACTGCATCAAATTAGTTAATTGAGTATTATGCGTTGACCTTTAATGAATAAAAGATTTTCTATCTTTAGTTTCCCTTATCAGCGATATACAATGAAGGATAAATTGTTTTTTCAGGATAAAGTTGTCATTATCACTGGGGCATCGAGTGGTATAGGCCGGGCTGCAGCATTGATTTTTTCACAATTTAATGCTAAAGTTGTTCTGGCTTCCAGAAATGAAGAAAAACTTAAATCATTAAAAGAAGAAATATATTCAAAGGGCGGACAAGCTTTAGTTATTAAGACGGATACCAGTTTACTCCACGACACGCAAAGGATGGCAACGGAGACTATTTCAAAATGGGGGAAAATAGATGTATTAATTGCTAATGCAGGGAAATATGTTACAGATGTCAGCCACGATATAGATATTCAATCCTTTAAGGAGTCAATGGAAATAAATTTTTTTGGGACCTTAAATGTCATTAAAAGTGTTCTTCCTGAAATGAAACGTCAGAAGAACGGCCATATTGTAATTGTAAACAGTCTGGATGCCAAAAAAGGCATAATTGGAGATGCCCCCTACGTGGCAGCTAAATCAGCGTTGGATGGTTTTGGTGAAATCCTTCGTCAGGAGCTTAAGGAAGAAGGAATTAATATTACTTCAGTATATCCGGCTCGTGTAGATACCCCTATGATAGAACATTTAAAAGTACCATGGATATCACCAAAAATATCTTGCGATAAAGTTGTGAAAGCAATGATCAATGGAATAAAAAGGAATAAAGCTATAGTCGTTATACCATCTGTCTATTTCCTGCTAGGTCCCTTAAATAATACATTCCCACGCCTGACTGACTGGTTTTATAGGAAATTGAAAATTGAGGGAGTAAAGATCAATGAGAAAAGATAAATCAATTGTTGTCTTCTGCTTATTATTAAACTACAGTCAAATTTATTTTAACCTTTGTATATATCTGATTATGTATAGGTTACAAAATCCATCATCAATTACGTCATCTTCTTAAAAACAAAAACCCGCAAGACGTTGATCTTGCAGGGTTTATGGTTAAAAATAACTGGAGTTACTCAATGGTTACCGAGTCTTTTTAGTAATCATAATTTGTGGATCCATTAAAGTCAATCTTTCAGAAGTTTCCCCGAATAGATGATTCCATTATTATATAATTTATATATATACAGCCCTTTACTTAATTTATTTACAGAAACCAGCTTATTCCCGGATAATTGTTGTTCAAAAATCTTTTTACCCTGGATGTCAAATACGATAACCGTAGCAGATTCTGAAATATTAATATTATCAAATACAATAAATTCTTTAGCAGGATTTGGATAAACACTTATATTCTTTTCTGAAATTTTATTAATACCAGTTGTTATACCGGAATACCAATTTGTTGATCTGCTTTGAGGAACCCACAAACTGTTGATTTGGTCCCAGCCAGAAACTATTGTAACCGTGTAATTCAACTGTCCCTGAATGCCATAGGATAATTCCTGTTTAATAAGACCATTCCACACACTGTTTATTGCATCATAAATGTAATAACTGTACAAAGTAATTCTTCCGTCAGGATCATTATATTCGGATACGAGTTTACTGGAATTAATCCAGCTAGTGGTATTTATGTCCCATGTGGAAACAATATTTAAAGTCATTTTCCCTCCGGTATAGGTATAATCAGATTTTGAAGAATACACCCATGCAGCTAAGCCAGTGTCCCATGTGGAACTAGTTGCCGATGCTAAGTTCCCGCCGGAATATGTATATTCTGTTTTTCCTGAAGGAATTCCCCAACTGCTGCCAATTTTGTCCCAATCGTAAGAAAGATCCGAAGTCAGTATCCCGCTAACATATGTGTATTCCGTTCTAGTTGAATTAACCCAACCGGGGACAGGGATAGTAGTGTCCCAGGTATAACCGATATCCGTAGTCAGGTTACCGCTTACATAAGTATATTCTGTTCTATTTAAACCAACCCACTGGCTGGTACCTGTGTTATAGGTGTAAGTACTATTTGACGTCATATTTCCACCTGAATAGGTAAATTCTGATCTTATATCACCAACCCATAGGCTGGAGACTTTGTTCCAGGTGTAGGTAACATTCAGAGTAGTTTTCCCGTTTACATCAACAGTGGTTTCTGTTTTACCGGAATTCACCCAAATGAAGCTTGTAGTTGCGTCACGAATCATAGAAATAGCCGTTGTCATAGACCCGACGACCGAATACGTATACCTTTTTCTGCTTGAAAAAATCCACGTGCTTCCATTCCATAAATCGGAAATAGTGCTGTCGAGTTTTTGAGTAGAAGCCTCTAAGCTCCGAAGATTTTGCAGGTCTTGTAGTTTCTGTGACCCGGTAAGCTGTGCTTTTTTATTTAAAGGCTGTCCAATTGCAGAAATTGCAAATAATGCTACAATCAAAAAGAGTAAAGACTTTTTCATTTTGTCTTGTTTTATCAGGTTAATTAATTATGAAATATTTCTTTGTGCAAATCTTATGGACGTTTATTAAAAACCGGATTCAACATTCCGGCATTAGTCTAAAATAGCGGATTCTCTGATACCTTTTTAAAACAAATAGTCAACAAATTTCCTGATCTTATGTTCATTGGATTTTTTTATTATAATTTTAATTGTAGTTCAGATAAGATTGATTCTGTTGTAGCTAAGTTACTTTTTTATTCTAAAAGCAAGATATATTTTTACATTTATTTCTCATAATTTTCGTAGCAGGGGATCAGGCGAATGTGCTTAGTGTATTCTTTCATTTAATATAGAAATCAAATGTTATTTTAGCCCATGTTTCCATTCCTTCATAAAATTCAGCTAAATTGGGTTTATCTATCCAATCTGCCGTCATTTTATCCGTTTCATTAATATATACCTCTTTATTTGATACATGGATGTTATACAAAAGTCCAATATGAACCCTGCCAACCGAGATTGTATCATCATTTATAAAGCCAATAAATTCAGTAGCCTCTATAAAACATCCATTTAGTAATTTGACTTCTTCATATAATTCTCTTTTTAATTCATCAATTAAATATTGCTCTTTCGATTCCATAGAGTCGTTAGGGTTCATATGACCTCCTACGCCTAAAGAGAATTTATTGTGTAGTCTTTTTTCCGTCTGATTGGATGTCCTCCTGAATAAATAAAATGATTGGCTTTGCCGAACTCCGCTTCGCTCCGGTTCTTTATTAGAGATAATTGCATACGGAATAATTTGTTTAAAAGAAGGGTCTTCTTCTAATTCACTTCTTCTAAGAAACAGACCATTCTGAACAATCCTCTTTAATACTTCACTATTTCCCTTTATTAAACCTTTTTTTTTATAGGTCATTAATTTCCAAAACTCGTCTGTTGGGAAAGCAAATACTGACTCCTCCATATTATTCATAATTTAGGCGTAAAGGCTTAAAGGCGATTCAATACTGCAAGGATGCACCACCGCAAGACCCTTTAGAATTCAACAATAAAACAGGTTTCACTCTCCTCTGATGAGACAGCCGTGATGGAACCGTTGTGCAATTTCATAATCTCCTGCGAAATACTCAGTCCGATACCCGACCCGCTCTTTTTAGTGGTGAAGAACGGGACAAAGATCTTTTCAAGCAGTTCCGGAGGAATAAGCGGCCCATTGTTTATTATCCTGATGATCACATTGTTCTGAGGTGATCTCAGCATCTGCATCCTTATCTGCCTGTCCCTGGTTTCTTCCAGAAGAGCTTCTATTGAATTGTTTATAAGATTTATAATAACCTGGTTAAGCAGCTTTTTATCTGCAATGATCTCTTTCAATGACTTATCTGCAGTTATCGTGAAATCGATGTTATTCTCCCCCATCTTCCCTGAGAATGCGATTTTCAGCTGCTCGACCCATCCGTCTACATCAAATGTTGCAAATTCCGGTTGAGGAAGCTTTGAGATCTTACGGTAATTGTTGACAAAATTAAGGAGTCCGTTGCTCTGTTCATTTATAAGCTGAAGGCCGTTAACAGCGGTCTTTATTGTTCCGTCGTCGATCTGCGAAAGCATTTTGGGTTTATCATTGGTGCGAAACATTGAATAGAGCTCCTTTGAAACGGTGGTCAGCGGTGAGAGCAGATTCATGATCTCGTGAGTCAGCACGCTGATTAGTTTCCGGTATGAATCAAGCTCCCTGAATTCCAGTTCATGCCTGATGTCCTGAATGGAAACAAGCTTGAGCTCTGCATCTTTCCTGGTAATCATCGATGCCCTGAACACAAGTATCTGAAGGTTATTCGAAATCAGATTTCTGTATGTTACATTCTCCCCCGGCTTAAGATTACAAACAGCCTTATAAAAGGCAGGATGCTTTATAATAAGCGTATTCGGATTTGTAGATTCAGGGGAGATTCCTGCATACTGGCATGCAGCTTTGTTTATCAGCTCCACCTTGTTGTTAGCGTCAAGTACTATTATGCCTGTTGATGCGTGCTGAATTAACGCCCTGTAATACGATTCATTATATTCATTTCTAATCCTTATCTCCTGAAAATGGCTGTTCAGGTGGTTCATGCTTTCATATAGTCTGGTCAGAGTCCTGTTCCTGATGTTTGTTGCGAAATGAAGTGTTGTATCGTCATTTCGAAGAGAATCAAAGAAGAAAGTAATGGTCTCGTTTGTAGCGTTGTAGATCCTTATAAGCAGCAGTATAATTATTCCGCCTGCGATCACAAACAAGGTGGCAGAAAGATAGTGCCCAATTGCAATCATAATTCCTGCACCCGTAAATGAAATAATATTCAGCAGCAGCAGGACAATTCCGGCACGGAAATTAAGGAGTTTTTCAGACACCATATTTCTTAATTTTATTATAGAGTGTCTGCCTGGTGATGCCCAGCTGTTCAGCTGTCAGCCCCTGGTTAAAATTATTCTTCTTCAATGTACTGATTATCATCTTTCTCTCCATATCATCAAGTGTCTCTGTCTGATTCAACGGAGCAACCTCGCTGTCAATGAGAATAAAGTCCGAAGCACGCAGCCTTTCGCTCTCCGACAGGATAACCGCTTTCTCCATGGTATGCTGTAACTCCCTGATATTTCCATACCATGGATTTCTTCTTAATTTTTCAATTGCATCTTCTGCCAGTCGCAGGTCCGGTTTATCGTATTTTCTTCCATATATCTTCAGATAATGCAAAGCAAGATCTTCAATATCCTCGGTTCTTTCCCTGAGCGGGGGAAGATGGATCTGTATTGTATTCATTCTGAAGAGAAGGTCCTGTCTGAATTGATTCTGAGCGACCATCACTGAAAGATTTTTGTTGGTGGCGCTTATCAGCCGGAAATCGACAGGTATTTCCTTCACCGAACCTACCGGTGTAACGATGCGGGTCTGAAGTACCGTTAAGATCTTCGCCTGAAGACTTACGGGTATGTTTCCTATCTCATCGAGGAATAATGTGCCTTTGTCTGCCATTGTAAATCTGCCGGTCTTATCTTCATATGCATTCGTGAATGAGCCTTTTTTATGTCCGTAAAGCTCGCTTTCAAACAGAGATTCAGACAGTGAGTTGAGATCCACCTGCACGAAAAGTTCATTACAGCGCTTAGATCTGTTATGTATCTCGCGGGCAATGATCTCCTTTCCCGTTCCATTCTCGCCTGTTATCAGAACACTGGCATCGGTGACGGCAATTTTATCCACCAAATTCATTATTTCCTTCATAACGGCTGATTTCCCGGTGATAAGTCCTGTGGTCCGGTTGGCATCCTGCTTAAACAGTTTTTCTCTTGACCGCAGATCGGATATTTCGAGATTTGAATTCCTCAGTCTGGCAGCTGCTTCAAGTGTGGCTTTTAATTTATCATTGTCCCAGGGCTTTAATACAAAATCTGCCGCACCTTCCTTAAGTGATTTTACTGCAAGCTCCACATCGCCATAAGCAGTTATCATTACAACTTCAACAAGAGGATTTTTCTTCTTTATCTCCCTGAGCCAGAATAGTCCTTCATTTCCTGTATTCACGCCTGCTTTAAAATTCATGTCAAGCAGCACCACATCGAGGTCGCCTTTTTCAAGCTCGGCACAAAGCTGAGTCGGGCCGGAGATCGTTCTGATCACCTCAAATTCCTCTTGAAGCAATAGTCTCAGAGCATTCAGCAGTGGCTTGTTATCGTCGACTATAAGAAGTTTGTTTTTCTTCATGTATCAGGTTCAAATAATAATTAAATGTAAAAAAATTTTATGAATTCATGTCAAAATATTTTACCTGGGAAGGAATTGTATTTTTTCATATCGCTGATTATCAATGATGTAATTTTTTGGCATGAACTTGGCTTCAATGAAGAAAAACCAGTTTATGATACGAACAGTTAATTTATCCAAGATCTTCCGGACCGAAATGGTTGAAACGACAGCACTTCATGAAGTAAATTTTAAGGTCAGCAAAGGCGAATTTGTTGCTATAATGGGCCCATCAGGTTGCGGAAAGTCAACACTCCTTAATATTCTGGGTCTTCTCGATAATTCCGATTCGGGGGAATATTATTTCGAAGGCATCGATGTATCGGGCTTCGGTGAGAAGGAAAGGACAAACCTGCGTAAAGGGAACATCGGATTCATCTTCCAGAGCTTCAACCTCATTGATGAACTGACAATTTTTGAAAACGTTGAACTGCCTCTTCTGGCGATGAAAGTGCCGATGTTAAAGCGCAAAGCACGGGTTGAAGAGATCCTCGATCAGATGCGGATCGGACACCGGAGGAGTCATTTCCCAAGGCAGCTTTCAGGAGGACAGCAGCAGAGGGCTGCAATTGCCCGTGCCCTGATCACTTCCCCAAAACTGATCCTTGCCGATGAACCGACAGGTAACCTTGATTCCAGTAATGGTGAACAGGTTATGCAGCTTCTTGAGGAGATGAATGCTTCAGGAACAACCATAATTATGGTTACACACTCCATAAATCATGCAGAGAGAGCACACAGGATCGTTAACCTGTTCGATGGTCATCTTGTGATTGAAAGATCTGAGAAAGTATTTGAATCGATTAACAGAGTCGTGTAGAACAAAACCATATTATTCACCTTAAATCAACAGAGTCATGATCAGACATTCCTTATATATTCTTCTGAGGCGGATTACCAGGGATAAAGTTTTGTACTTTATCATCCTCACAAACCTTGCAGTCGGGTTTGCCGCTTTCATTGTGCTCAGCACCTTTATATCAGACCAGTTTAATTATGATAAACAAAATACAAAGTATGACCGCATTTACCGGCTCCAGCTTTTCATGGACCAGAAGGAGAATACGATAAAACATACCTGGAGCGTCACAGCTGCACTGAGCCGTAAAGACCTGGTTGATCTTCCTGAAATAGAGAAAATTGCACTCATCCACGATGTGGGTGATAATAATAAAAGCGGTGTTTTTCTGTCTGTTGACAAGAAAAATCAGTTCCTGACCCGTTTTGGATACTTTGCAGACCAGTCTGTGTTCGATATATTCACTTTCAGATTTATTGAAGGCGATCAGGCGAATGCGCTAGTCCATCCTTTTTCCATAGTGCTGTCAAAGGCAGTTGCTGATCGTCTGTTCCCCGGAGGCAATGCACTTGGTAAACAGGTGTATGGAGAGAATAAAGTCGTTTTCAATGTAACCGGAGTCTATGAGGACATTCCCGTAAAAACGAGCTGGCGACCGGTTTTTATATTGCCGATGTTATCGTACAAGGCAATTACTGGGAATCAGGATTACGAGAGCAATTACTGGTCCTATGCATTTTACACCTATGTGCTTCTCAAACCGAATACAGGTTCCGCATCGGTTGACACTAAAATATACGATGCATTAAAGG
>Ga0302164_10000181_pt1 | contig 23227 bp, 18 predicted proteins | sample I_Fen_E3_1_FD_193500 | JGI IMG/M metagenome (GOLD analysis project Ga0302164, IMG submission 193500) | Peat permafrost microbial communities from Stordalen Mire near Abisko, Sweden - I_Fen_E3_1 | ecosystem: Environmental > Terrestrial > Soil > Wetlands > Permafrost | place: Sweden: Abisko...
AGCTTCTTAACGTCAAATTCAAGCATCACCTGAAGAAGGTTAAGAGTGTTACAGACGTTGTTTCTGTAGTACTTTTGAGGGTCTTCAACTGACTCACCAACATAGGTGAAGGCAGCAAAATGCATAATAGCAGTTACAGGATACTTTTTGAACACACTCCGTATTTCATTGATGTTTCCGAGATCTCCACGTTCAAAGGTTCCCCATTTAATAAGATCTTCGTGGCCATAACTCAGATTATCGAAAACAATTGTTTCATAACCGTTAATGTTAAGCTGTTTGTTAATATGCGCGCCTATATATCCAGCACCACCAACAATGAGAATCATGTAAGTTAATATGTAATCCATATAAAAAAAGGTTTCTAAATCCTTTTAAGGATTTATTAAATTTTTATCGACATTATATCTGCAACCACCAAATAGAAAGCTGCCAAACCGCTCCATCTTCCCCAACCCTTGGCGATTCTTCGGAGTTCATCTGCTGAAATAGGTTCGTCATTGTTATAGTAATGGGATACAACCCTTCTAAGACCGATATCATCTGCGGGTAATGCAACTACCCTGTGAAGTCCCCGGATAACAGCAAGTTCTGCGGTCCAAACACCAATGCCACGTATTTTTAACAGTTCACTGATAATTTCAGAGGTACTTTTAGTTTTTAATTCATTTAAATCAAGTTTATTCTCTTCAATACACTTTGATAAATCTATAACATACTCGGCTTTCCTAAAACTCAAACCATATTCTCGTAGATCTTCTTTTTCTAAGTTAGAAAGGGTTTCTGGAGTTGGAAATGAATAATAAGTTTCACCATCTAATTGTAAAATGTTACCAAATTCTTTTATCATCTTAGTTTCGATGCTCCTTGCGGCCTTAAGTGATATCTGCTGTTCTATCATTGACGAAACAATGGCCTCAAAAAACGTTGGTGTTGTAGGGTTGTTGAGACCACGGAGTTTTAGTGTCAGCTTTGACATGATACTATCTTCATGCATATCTTCATAAAAATATTTTAGATCAAAGTCCAAGTTAAAAATAGAGGTTAAAATCTTCCTCGCCAGTACATTGTCTTTTTTATTGAGTTCATTATCCGGTTTTATGGATACAGATAACTCTGGTTTATCAACAGATCCTAACGATCTTACAGTAATAAGAACCAACTTATTGTTTAACCATATTAACTGCCAGTAAAATCCTTTTTCATACCTCTGAATTTGGGGATCTCCATTGGAAAATATTTTAACACTTAATTCAAAGTTGAAAGGCGATTTTGGGATTATTTTTATTATCAAATCGTATCACCGGTAAATTTAATCTAAAATATTTCAAATAAAATCAACCTTGTGTATATTATAAGAACTTCAAATTCAAGTAAGTTATCAAAATTTATTCTACATTAATTTATCAGAAATCATCTAAAACCGATTAAAATTATGATATAGATATTCATAATAGGTAATAAAATTTATCATGGAATAATTAAGGATTTATCAATTATTTAAGTGATAATATCCCTTTCAATAATTTTATATATAAATTTTGACATATTTATTCAATATAAGGGGGATGAAAAAATTGGGAAAAGTTGAGTTAAACAGGGACAATATCAACAAATGTCTATGTAAAATATGTCCGGTTCAAACAGACAGTAAATGTTCTAAGGATAAACTGGACATTATAAATGAAAAACTAAAAGAAGAAGGGGATATTAAAAAAATTATTAAACCTGAAGAACTTCCACTGGTTTACTGTTCAAATGGAAAGGCCACTTGTAAGGACCTTTCAGAGAGGGAGTTATGTAAATGCACGCAATGTGTTGTGTGGTTAGATAATAATTTGGCGAACGGTGAACCCATAGAATACTTTTGTATAGACGGTGTTCCAAAATAACATATTCAAATATAATTAATTATTTGAATTTTGATTAACAATCGATCTTAAATTCAATTATTAATTGAAATTATACTTTCAATTCCACCTAACTTTAAAGCTGATTCTCATTCATTATTCATATACCTTCATGCTATACACCACACATAAAAAGAGGATCAACAACTTTCATCTAAGTCGTATAAGTTCTTCAAGTTTAATGTTATGAAACCCTATATCAAAGGAATCTAATTATATACAATCAAATTCTATGGAAATTATAAAATATTATTAGCTCTAAACATCTTCAATATTCAGATTATGGCATTTAATGCCCGTAAATCGAAACATTTGAGATATAATTGGCATTATATATTCACCTTTATTCACTAGATACATTTAATCGTAAATCGGGCAGATTGAATATTAGAATTATAAAAAGAGTAAATACAAAAATAAATTTAAAAGTTTAAAGTATAGTACTCACCATCTGGTCGTTGAATCTTCTTAATAAGACCTTTATTTTCCAGGGCAATGATCAGGCTGTAAGTTTTAAGACTGGTAAGTTTCAGTTCACCGTAGAGCATGTTTCCCTCAAGAAGTGTTTTTGAAATCAGTCCAGATTCTCCAGCAACATTTTTTATGATTTCAAAGGCTTTTTCTTCTGTTTCATTAAGTTCTTCCTTTTTAACGTCTTCTTGTGACTCCCAAACGTTTATGGTACCAGTTTCGAGCAGGGTTACCGAGCCATCTTGGTAAGAAACAATACCCTTCTGATCCAGTGTATTAATGATATCTTTAAGATCCATTTCTGATAGATCAAGGTCTAATTTAAGGATTCTGTATGGAACACCGTTTTTATATTCATTCTGAAAGTATTTAATCTGATTTAAGACCATATTCTCCTTTTGGGTTATGTGAAGCATAATAAAAAAGATATGTCTACATGATATTAAATAGTTACTATACTTTATTTTCAAATCAACCAAAGATTTTAACAATGATTAAAAAACCATGCAAACGATGGAAAGCAGTGAAACTAATTATAAAGAATTTTCGTTCTCATCTTATTCTAAATCTTTAATTTTTAAAGGGTTATATCTTTATTAAATTCTAAAAGAATGATGAAAATAATAAATAAACAAAGAACCGATTTAATATTGAATTAGAAATTTTAATTTATTTAAAAATTGGATAAAAGATTAAAAGGTTGGAAGTTTCGCCATGATGGACTCTCTCTATGAAAAAGCTCTTTTGAAGAAGGATAACATAAATGAACGAATAACTAATGAATTCAACAATATTGATGTTGATCCCTCCCTTTTCTGGAGGGAATATCCCATAGCTGAAGAAGATCTTGATGTAACAATATCTGCAGGTGATGGCAGCATCAATAAAAAGAATTTTATGAGTTTTATATTCTACGCCATCGATGCTGAGTGCTTAGTATACAAAAAAGAGCTCAATGTAATAGAAAGCTCTGAAATAGATATAATACCCCATCATGATCATGTCGAGGATAGATTAAGAAGTTACATGGGGATATTCGAGATAAAAAATGCTCTGAAGGCCTTTAAAGAACATGATATCGATGTGTTTCTCTTCGATGGTTCCATACTAGGAAACCTAATAAGACCTTTGCCCCTTGAAAATAAGCTTGAAAGTGATTTAAAGGACAGAATTAAATATAAATATGTGCCTGAACTTGAAAAAACTCTAAACGATGAGTTAAAATATTCAAATGTTCGAATAGCTTCGTCCAAATTTTTAGAAAAAATTGAAAAAGAGTTTGAGAATAAAACAGATGCAATGATATACCTTGAAAGTCTTGAAAATTTGATGGTTATCAGCGAACTACTTAAAAATCAGGGTGCAGTAGTTGCAATATCAAAAACATCAACCAGTCATGAATATTTCGATTCTGAAATCCCCGACATGGCCGTATTTGATAGGTACAGCAGGAAAGAAGGATATTCCACCCCGAAATATATCAGCATTTCTAAACAAGAGGTTAAAAGAGATTTTCCTGTTAGAAATGAATTCTTTAGAAGTTTAAAGTTCACTATTTTCTACGCGCGAATGGAGAACCATAAGAACATTCTAAAGTTTGAACTGCCTTATGAGGCCAATGAGGAGCAAATAAAACATATTTTAAGTGTTATAAAGAGTAAAAGTGCCGAAGGGTATCCTTTACTACTTAAAAAAGCCCATAATGATGTTGTTATACGGAAAGTTGATCTGGACAGGTTATCAAAAATAATTGGATTTCTAGAGAAGAGTGGGAGGGAGATGTTATGAACAATGATACTAACGGAGTGATTGGAAGGTGCATAGGGGAAACATCACTGGTTGATGTGAGCTTCATCTCCAAGGAAATGCCAAAAGTAGGTGAGTACGTTTCATTAGAATACGACGGTAAAAAAGTACTGGGTATGATTGAAGCCCTTGTAAGGGGAAGTGTTTCAATAAACAGTGAAATATACGATCCAAAAACTATAGAAAAAATCAGGATGATAGAGGGAGACGACCACTACGTGAAGGGAACAGTCAAAATTCTTGGGGATGTAGACGATGAACTAAGAATTCCAAGGACACCCGCACCACCAGGAACAGAGATAAAGGTGGCTGATTCCAAGGTTCTTAGTGGAATATTCCAGTTAGGAAACTATGGTTTAAAGTTGGGAAACCTCATTACACAGGAGGAAGTTTCAGTTGAAGTGGATATAAATAAAATGGTTTCAAGACATCTGGCGGTTCTGGCAATGACAGGAGCGGGTAAATCTAACACAATATCAGTCATTGTAGACGGTCTCTTAAAGGTTAACGGTAGTGTTTTAATATGCGACATGCACTCAGAATACGTGAACACAGAATTTGGAAAAGGCAGAGTTAACATAATAAAACCAGTGATAAACCCGATATACATGTCCTTTGGCGAGATAAAAAAACTTTCAAACATTCCTTCAAATGCATACGTACAGGAAAGATACTTTAGAAAAGCATACAATATGGCCCAAGACGATCTGAAGAAGGGTTCAACAAGGGGAAAAGATTTTATTGGATTGATCATTAACCGGCTGGAATCATGGCTGAGAGAGGAACCAGAAGAATCCGAAGGTAAATCTTCAACAGCATCGGATAGAAAATCAATAACCGATGTTTTAAATAAAGTAGAGCACATGCAGGATAAGTATGGTAACATACTATCTCTTGAAGCAAAGGATGTGATTGACAACATCAAGGTAGGTAAAGCCAACATCCTCGACCTCGGTTCTGTTGATGAATTTGCCTCAGATGTTGTTGTAAGTCATATTCTAAGAACAGTATTAAAGAGCAGGAAAGAGTTTATCAGAAGTGGTGATGGACTCGAATTCCCAATATTCCTTATACTCGAAGAGGCACATATCCTGGCACCCCAAAACAGAAAAACAGAATCTAAAATTTGGATAAGCAGGATAGCAAGGGAGGGGCGTAAATTTTCTGTGGGACTCTGTATGGTTAGTCAGAGCCCGAAATCCCTGGATTCAGATGCACTGTCCCAAGCAAACAACATGATAATACTCAGACTCGTTGAACCCACTGACCAGAGTCACGTTCAAAGGGCCAGTGAGAACCTGAGCGATGATCTGATTGCTCAGCTGCCTTCACTTAACATAGGCGAAGCCATAGTACTTGGTTTAATGACAAGGATACCAACTCTGGTTAAGATAGATGAATTCAAGGGTAAAATATCCGGTGGGGACCTTAACATAGTTGAAGAATGGTCAAAATCCATTGAAAATGAGGAAAAAATTCTCAAAGAGCAGAAAAGAGAATATGAGGAACTCGGGGGAGATTATTGATGCAATTCATCCACATGGCGGATACACACCTGGGATACAGACAGTACGGACTTTCAGAACGTGAAAATGATTTTTTTGAAGTTTTTGACCAAGCAATTGAAGAGGTGGTACGTGAACGTCCCGAATTTGTTATCCACTCTGGAGACCTTTTTGAATATTCAAGGCCACCAACCAAAGCCCTGCTAACCGCGCAGAATGGTATTTTTAGATTGAAAAATGAAAATATTCCAATTTATGCAATAGCAGGAAACCATGATATTGTAATGAGAAAAAATGCTCTTCCCCCTCAAATATTGTACAAAGACTTTGGTTTAAAGCTTATAAGTCCAAAGAACCCCTTTTATATAGAAGGTGATCTTTTCATAGGCGGAGCCCCGTACTCATCCAAGTATAACTCTAAACAATTAATAGAAAGACTTCAAACTATTGAAAAAGCATCTTTAAATCATAAAAAAAGTATACTAGTACTTCATCAGGGAATTGATCGCTACATCCCAGAATTTGAGATCAAAATTGGGGATATTCCCCAAAGTTTCAACTACTGTGCATTTGGCCACATCCACGAAAGGATAATGGATGATTTTGGGGAAGGAAAACTTGCATACCCTGGTTCCATCGAAATTTGGCGTTCAAACGAGTTTGAAGGTTATAAAAAGAATGGTAAAGGCTTTTATCTGGTTGATGTAGGTGGGGACACACCAGAAATTGAAAAGATCGATCTTAAACTTCCCCGTGAGTTTCTAAAGGAAAGTATTGAATACTTTAAACTTCAAGAAGAAATATCAAGGATAAACAGCTATATAAAGAATTTATCAAAAAAACCTATACTCAACCTCACTGTTCATGGTGGAAACTTCAGTAGATCAGAGGTCTATGAAACACTCAATAAAGCATTCTCCAGCACATGTCTGTCACTTAGATCAAAATATTTACCCGAAAATATAGAACCAGATCTACCGGATATGGGGAAAGGAGCCCTTGATACAAAAACAATGATCAAAGAACGTCTTAAGGACTTTAACAACGAAGAGGTTTCCGAACTTGCAACAGGACTTCTTAAAGAGATGTCTGAAGGAGACTACAAGAGAGCAGAGGAAATGGCAAAAAATTTCTACGAGGGACTATATGATAATTGAAAGCATGGTAATGAAAAACTTCAAGTCCCACAGGAATTCTAAAATAGAATTCAACACAGGAATATCCATAATAATGGGCGGTAACGGTGCAGGAAAGTCAAGCATCCTTGAAGCTGTTAGTTTTGCACTTTTCAAGCAACATTCTGGAAAAAAAATAGAGCAGTTAATAACCATAGGCCAAACTAAAATGTCTGTAGAGCTCGAATTCATATCAAACGGAAGGAAGTACAGGGTACTAAGGCAACGCAGTAAAAATGTATCAAAGGCAAAAATAGAAATACTTGAGGGCGGGGCATTCCAGCCACTTTCATCGGGTGATAAACAAGTTACAGATGAAGTCCAGGGACTGCTTGAAATGGACGGCGATCTATTTCTAAATGCAGTATATGTCAGGCAGGGAGAAATAGCTAACCTAGTGGATAAAACTCCTGCCGAGAAAAAACAGGTTATAGGAAAACTTTTAGGCATAGAATCCCTTGAGAAAGCATGGAAAAATATGTTACCCTTAATGAACAGGTATGAAATGAAAAAAGTAAAGTTAGAAGGTAAATTGGAGTCATTATACGGTTTAAATGATGAAATAAGATCAAAAAAAGCCGAGAATGAGGTTATTCATCAAAAGGTTCAAGATATTTCTTCTATGACAAAAAAAATCGAATATGAACTCGATGCAATTACAAAAGAAAATAATTCATTAGAAGAAGCTAAATCATCTTTTGAAAAGACGATTAACAATGTTGAAGCAAAAAAGCAGATTTTGGATAAGTTAAAAGTTGATCATGAACATCTAGAGGATCAGATCAATGAAATAAGAACTAAAGAAGATGAGATCGAACTAATTAAACCCAATTTATCCAAATTAGAAGTTTTGAAGAAACTCAAAGAACTTCTGGACAGTTTGAAGACTCTTCAGACCAATAAAAAACGGATAAATGATGCTTTAGATAAGATTAAAGAGTATAAAGGCATCTTAGAACAGAATAGGAATTTGTTTGAAGATTATTCGAATTTAGAGGGTGATATATCGGATTTAGAAATAGAGAGGGTAGTTTTTGAGGGATCCCGGGAGTTAATAGGGCAGAACCAATTGAGAAAAGAACAAACCCTTAATAAAATGAATCTGGCTCATGAAAAACTTGTAAACGTTATTAAAAAATACAATAAATCACTTGGAACTGAATTCAGTTTAGTTGAAGAACTTGAAACCTACTTAAAGTCCGTTAAACCAGAATTATCACATAAGATGGAAACCATTGATGACAAAATAATAGTTACAGAAAAGGAATTGTCAAATTTAAAGATGCAAAACAACGAACTAATTAAGCCCATTGGTGAATTAGAAAATGTTAAGGACAAGTGTCCTGTATGTAAATCTGAAATTGATTCTAATAAAAGGATGGAACTAATAAAAGACTATTCATCGCAGATTGAAGTCAACGAAAATAGGATAATCCAGCTGAATAATGATTTAACATGTTACAAATCTGAAAAGAATGTTTTAGATACACAGTCAAGTAATATTCAAACTGTAAATATTGAACTTCTAAAGGAACAGCTTAAAAATTTAGAAGAAGGTCAAAAGGAACTAACAACCCTAAAAGGGAATATCAATGACTTAAATGTCAAAGTTTCAGCATTGGATCAGATAGATGCAAAGTTGAATAAGAAAAAAGAATCATTAAAGAAGATTAAACCTTACTATCAGAAATATTTGGTTATGGAGGGTGCTCTTAACTCTATTGGAAATCCTAATGAACTCCTGATCGAACTTGAAAGGATACAAGAGGATGAAGATATCCTTAAAGAAAATATCAGCCGATTGATCGAGGTAACCGGAGGCAGTGTAGAAAACCTTGAAAGTGAAATAAAATATCTTGAGGAATTGAGTCAGAGGTACCAACAGCTTTCAGGAGCGGTTGCTCAAAAGTCATCTTTGTTAAGTAGAATGAAACAAGTCAACGATAACTTAGAGGAAGAGAACTCGGAAATTGAAAAACTCGTTAATTATTTGAAGGAAATTGACTACAAAGAAGAGATCCATTTTAAAATCAAAAAAGAATTGGGAATAAAAAATCTGGAATTATCTGATTTAATTGGAAAAAACCAGGAATTAATTGGAAAGGAAAGTGGGTTAAATAGTTATATTGCAGAACTTGAAATCAAACTCAAATCTTACAAAACCTTCCAGGAGGAAGTTAAAAATCTGAAGGACTTTTTAAAGCTTCTCACTCTCATAAGGGATATTTACGGCAAAGATGGGGTCCAAAAGGATCTTAGAAATATTTCAAGACCTATTATTGAACAGAATACCAGAGAATTCTTTGAGAAGTTCAACTTCGAATATACAGACATAAAATTGGACGATGATTATGATGTTACTGTATATGGGCCTGCAGGAGAGAGTAATCTGGACATGATAAGTGGAGGTGAAAAAATAGCAGTTGCTCTGGCATTAAGACTTGGAATTACACAGACACTATCTGGTGGAAATCTGGAGCTTATAATGCTGGACGAGCCAACAATACACCTCGATGCATACAGACGTCAGGAGCTCATCGAACTTTTAAATAGAATGTCAATAATACCCCAGATGATCATAGTAACACACGATCCTGACCTTGAAGAAGCTGCGGATTATATTTATCGGGTAAAAAAAGAGGAAGGAGAATCGATAATCTCAAACTCCTAACTTAAACCCTCTAAAATAATCTTAAACATCATCATGGTTATTTTTTGTACGCGTTAATGCAGCGAAGATACCGATAAAGCATAGAACTGTACAGATAAGGAAAACAGTATGTATACTACTTAATAATGCAGGATATTGAAGAGTCGTTATCTGAACATTTCCAATAAATATTGCAAATACTAAAAGTGCAAGACCCATACTGAATGTCTGGCCTAAGAGACGCATTGTACTTACCATAGCTGATGCAACACCATAAAATCTCCTCTCAACAGACCCCATAATAGCATTGGTGTTTGGTGATGAAAAAAAGCCAAACCCTGTTCCGATAATTAACAGACCAAGTGTTATGAACGCAATACTTGTTTCTTCATTGATGAACGCAAATAAAAAAAGACCAATAGTTGATAATAACATTCCCAAAGCAGCTAATTTTTGCGGTAAGAACTTATCAGAAAGTCTTCCTGCAATTGGTGCGAATATTGCCATCATAACTGGCTGCGCAACTAGTATTAAACCTGCTGACAAAGGATCAAGAGCCTTTATGTACTGTAGATAAAGACTTAAAAGAAATGTTACTGCAAATGTTGCACTATAGTTAATAAGGGCTGCGAGGTTTGAAAATGCGAATGTCCTATTTTTAAATAGTTTTACATTGAGTACTGGGCTTTCAAGCCTTAACTCATACATAAGGAACGCTACAAATCCAATGATTCCTGCAATAACAAGTATAATTCCAGTAATATTAGGGAGTGTTGAAAATCCGTACATTACCATTACAAGGACTACGCTGTAGAAAACAGAACCTTTAATATCGAATTTTTCTCCTTTACATTCTGCCCATTCATCCTTTAGTTTCCAGTATGTCAGTATCAGGATCAAAATACCCAGAGGGATCATGGCGTAGAACAAACTCCTCCAACCTAAATACTGCGTCATTATACCTCCAAGAACGGGACCTAGAGATAGAGCAATATAAACTGTGGCTATGTTAATTCCTATTGCTTTACCTCTTTCCTGTGGTGGGTAGACAGAAGTAATGATTGCAAGACCGGTGACGAATATCATGGCTCCTCCAATCCCTTGAATGATCCTGAATATAATCAGGGATTCTGCCGTGGGTGAAACTGCAGACAGGAACGAAGCTAGAGTGAATATGATTACTCCATAGCTGAATATCTTCTTCATACCATAAATGTCTGATATTCTACCAAATGGGACAGCAAACATAGCTGCAGCAAGTAAAAATGATGTTGGAACCCAACTAAGGAGGATGGCACTCGTAGCAAATTCTGCCCCTATTGCGGGCAATGCAATGTTAACCGATGAACTCATAAATGGTGTTAAAAAGTTAGCTAAAGTTGCTACTAATAACGCTGCGATTCTTATTGAACTGTCTGTAGGTTTTGGTTTCATAGAGAATGATCTCCAAATCAATTAATATTTCATGATTTATTTTAAACCATTAAATATTAATAATCTTGGATTTGATCGGGTTTAAATTATTTTAATTGAAGTATATGGTTTTAATTAAAAAAATTCTCTTAAAAATTTTATTAAAAATCTAAAAATAAATAATCTATAAGAAGAGAAATAGAAGTGTTTGATCAACCAATCAAACAATATTGTGCTTCTGTAGGAGCCTGAGTTCTTCAGTTGAGAGTTTTTTACCCTCTTTGAACTTCTCGTATATGTCCCTAGCAATCTCCTTTTCAGCCATATTCTTCTTTTTACTTTTCTCGCTTTCCATGTTCCGTTCTTTAGCTTTAACTTTATCAAGACTCTTATTTTTTCTTCTAATTTCATTAAGAACGGCTTTTACTTCTTCATGTTTTGCGGATGCTGTTTCACGGGTTTCAATGAACTTGTTGTGAGCGAGATCTGCCTTTGCCCTTACTTCATCAATGTTCTTGAAGTATTCGAGCATCTTCTCATGTGTTTCCTGGGCTTGGTCTGAAAATTCAACAACCTTAGCATGATGAGCTTCTGAAGTTTCTTTAAGTGCAATTGCTTCAGTTTGAACCTTTTCATCTTCCTTCATTTCTGAGAGAGTTTTACTGAGATCTTGAACCTTTTTAACAAGTTCGTTCTCTTTTCTCATATCAAGAACTTTAGTCTCAATTGTTTTTTCTATTTTGTCAATCTCGCCTTGAATTTTGAGTATATCTCTTCTTCCAGAGGCATATTCCATTTTTTTCAGTTCTTGATTGGTTTCGTCCCGCAGTTTCTTATACTTACGAACTTCTTTGTTGATTTTGTCACGTTCATCACGGTACTTGAGAGCCTTGTCCAGATTTTCTTTTATGCTGGCGTTTAACTCGTCCCTCACCTTTTTGAATTCACGTGCATTTTCATTTAAGTTGTCACGTTCTTTTGTAAGTACTTTAAGTCTCTTTTCAAGTTCTTTTTTGTTTGAAAGTAATTCGGAAAAGCTTTTTCCAGCATCAGGATTTGGTTCAACTTTTACATCTGGAGATGATTTTTTAGCTGATGGTTCTTCTTTGTCTGTTTTTTCCTTTGCAGGTTCCTCAGATTCTTCTACTGGGGTTTCTTCTTTATTTGGTTCTGCTATTGGTTCTTCGGGTGTTGTCTCTTCTTTTTCATCGGGAGCTGCTTCATCAGAGGATTTATCTTTTTCTTCCTTTTCAGTAAATACGTTAAGAATTTCTCTTAAATCCTTTTTTTCAATAACAACATCCGCTTTTTCTTTTAAAACTGGTTTAGCATTAAATGCTATTCCTAAACCTGCTTCTTCAAGCATTGATACATCGTTTGCACCGTCTCCTACTGCTGCAGATTCTTCTGCTTTTACTTTTTCCATTTCCATTATCTCCTTCAGGATTTCCGCCTTCGAGCCTGTAACTAATGGACCGCTGACTTCTCCTGTCAATTTTCCTTTTTCCTCATGGAGAACATTTGAAAATGCGTAATCCAAACCTAGATCGTCTTTCATCCGGTTGGCGATGATTTCAAAACTACCGGTTATGGTTGCAATTTTATATCCTCTTCTTTTGAGTTCTGCAATAGTTTCTTCAGCCCCTTCCATAAGGGGAATTTTTGAAACGACTTCCTTAATATTTTCAACTGAAGCACCCTTAAGGAGTGCCGTCCTTTCTTTAAGGGCAGTTTCAAAATCTAGATCGCCTTCCATTGCTTTTTTAGTTAATTCTGAAATTTCAGATTCAACGTCCATTAATTTGCCAATTTCATCTATGGCTTCTCCATCAATAAGTACGTTATCAAGATCAAATGCTATGAGTTTAATCAAAAGATCACCGAGTTAAATCGAGTAAAGATTAAAATTATATCAAATCCAGTTCAGCTAGTCGTTCTTTAGTCTTTTCCACGCCGAGTTGAGCATCTTCAAAGCTTTTTGCACCGGTACAAACTACTTTCCCTGATCCAAATAAAAGTAAAACTACTTTAGGGTCATCAAGTCTGTAAACTAATCCTGGGAATTGTTCTGGTTCGTATTCTGTGTTTTCGAGATCTAGAGCCACGGATTCTAAGTTCAGGGTTTTCCCGAGGTTTGCTGAAGCGACTATGTTTTGGATTTTAATTTCAAATTCATGGGGAATTTCTTCGTCAAGTCCTCTCATTTTGTCTACTGCTATGTGTATGGCCTTTTTTGAGTCTTCTATTGACTTTGCACCGGTACACACCAGTTTTCCTGATCCAAATATGAGTGCTGCTGTTTTTGGTTCTTTTAATTTGTAAACCAATCCTGGAAATTGTTCTGAGTTATATTCAACTCCTTCCAGGGCAGGAGCTACTTGTGGAAGGTCTAGCGACTTTCCAAGCGCGGCAGATGCCACGATGTTTTCAACTTTAATTTCTACAGTTGTCATTAAATTTCCTCCAGATGTATTTAATTTATAATCAGAATTTAGTTTAATATTCTATAAATTGTTAATTACTAATTCAACTTATATAAAGATGCTTTTTTTACCACCTTTTTATATACTTATATATAGTTTTCAATACTTTTAAATCAAATTTCTGATCCGTAATTTTAAGATATTAATTAGAGATAGGTTTCAACTTATTTAACAACAGAATTATGGTTGAATAGTTGAATTATCAAGTTATAAATTGAAATTTTTGAATTAAGTTCTTATTTATTAAAATTATACTATTATACGTTTAATGTGGTCTAATTGTAGGTGAGCCTTCATGTTAATAATAAATAAATGTAAATAAAAATAAGTGTATGGTTAATATAATTAATATAATTAGCTTTTATGATGGAGTATATCCATTCTAATACCTGTAGTTAAAGAAGGGGGAAATCTTATGCTTGGCCCTAAAAAGTATCGTAAGCAACTATTGGAATTGGGCATTGAGGGTATGGAAATAGATGTTTCTAGCATTGATGTTGCTATGGATACATTAAATCAGTTAAATGAAATGGAAAATATTTTAAAAAAAATCAGGTTAAATGTCCGGGCAGATATAAGAAAGATCAGACTGGACTATGTAACTAAATTGAAAGCAGTTGATCAGTCCGCCAACATTAAAAAGGGCATATTATCCAGGAAGAAATCGGTTTCTAGTATCACAGAAGAAAAGAAAAAAATAACACGAGAAAGAAATCTTACTATAGCAACCTACGATGTTGTTGAGAACACCATAGATGATTACCTGGATCAGATAGATAATTCGAAATACTATATTAAGAATTCAATCCAGCGGAGGGTTGGTTAATCTAATTAATACTTATTTTATTGGCCAAGTAATTATTATCGAGTTGTGGGGGAGCTTATTTGATAGAAGTTGAAGTCAAGGCAAGTGTAAAGGATTTTATTGTCGTTAGGGAAAAATTGAAGAAGATAGGTGCTGTTAAAATAAAAAAAGAGCATCAAATGGATGCATATTACAATGCTCCTCACAAAGACTTTGGTGAGACAGATGAAGCCCTAAGGATAAGGGAAATTCCAGAAGATGGAGAAAAAAGGATCATTCTCACATATAAAGGTGCTAAACTTGATAATGTGAGTAAAACACGTAATGAGATTGAGGTTGATGTATCAGATGCTGAAAATACTGCATTAATCCTAGAGAACCTAGGGTTTAGAAGGGCTGCCACAGTAAAAAAAGACAGGGATATCTACCACCTTGATAAGTTTATAGTAACCCTCGACACAGTTTACGATGTTGGAAACTTTGTTGAAATAGAAACAGAAGCTCATGAAGATGACGATACAAGCGAATCTATTGAGAGAATATTCAACATATACAAGAAGTTGGGTATTGAGGAAGGTTTTGAGAGAAGATCCTACTTGGAACTTATGGCAATAGGTTAAAAATTCACCATTGAATCTTCATTGAATAAGAGAAAGGATTATTAAATCATCTTTAGTTTTTCCCCATTTTTGATAAATTTAATTGAAGAAATTCAGAATAATTTAAATTTAAAGGAAAAGTAAATGTATATAAACATATTGATCTAAAAGACTTAACTAATATTCAATGACAATAACAAATAAAAGAATTAATAGAATGAAAATACTCACAATCAAATAGGAATAAATAAATTAATTCCTCACAAAGATAAGTAGAAAATCACAATATTTTCTTAAAATTTGTATTAAAATTATCTATTATTTTAAAATGAAAAAAATTAGGTGGGAATCTGTTGAAATACTTTGTAAGCCCTTTTAATAAAAAAGCAAATTTAAAGTTTCCAGAGAAGATAACAGTATACGATACAACACTAAGAGATGGTGAACAAACTCCTGGTGTTTGTTTGAGAACTCCTGAAAAACTTAAAATTGCAAAAAAGCTTGATGAAATTGGAATTCATCAGATTGAAGCAGGATTTCCAGTTGTATCTCATGAAGAAGAGAGATCAGTTAGAGCTATAGTTAAAGAAGATTTAAACGCTCAAATACTTGTTTTGTCACGTACCAAAAAGTCAGATATTGATACTGCCATTGACTGCGATGTCGATGGAATAATAACCTTTATGGCAACCTCAGATCTCCATCTTAAACACAAGATAAAGATGACCAGGGATGAGATACTAAACGTGTGTATGAACTCAATTGAACACGCCAAGGATCACGGACTATTTGTTGCATTTTCTGCAGAAGATGCTACAAGAACGGATTTAGATTTCCTGAAACAGATATACAAAAAAGCTGATAAGTTTGGTGTGGACAGGGTACACATAGCAGACACAGTAGGGGCTATAAGCCCGTACGGAATGGACTATCTTGTAAGAGAACTTAGATCTGATATTAATGCCGAAATTGCACTTCATTGTCACAACGACTTCGGAATGGCGCTTTCAAATTCGATAGCTGGATTATTGGCTGGTGCCAATGCAGTTTCAACAACGGTTAATGGAATAGGTGAAAGAGCGGGTAACTGTTCACTTGAAGAACTGATAATGTCACTGAAGATTATATATGATGTTGATCTGGACTTTGACATCAGCAAATTCTATGAACTATCAAAACTGGTTGAATCACTCACTAATATGAAAATACCCGATAACAAACCCATAGTAGGTAAAAACATATTCCGACATGAATCAGGAATACATGTAGACGCTGTTATCGAGGAACCATTAACCTACGAACCATTTTTACCCGAATTAGTAGGACAAAAGAGAAGAATAGTTCTTGGAAAACACTCGGGATGCAGGGCAGTCAGAGCAAAACTTAATGAATGTGGAATAGATGTTACAAAGGATGAACTCTGTAAGATAGTTGAGCAAGTTAAAAGCAAGAGAGAAGAGGGCAAATACATAAACGACGAACTTTTCAACAGCATTGTTAGATCCGTTAGAGGGCCATTTGAACTTTAAATAGTTAGTATTTTACATGTTTACCAAATTTAAGGGTGGGTTTTTAAATAATTCTAGGATAAAATCAGCATGAACATAACAGAAAAAATTCTTGCAAGGGCAGCGGGTAAAAATATAGTAAATCCCGGTGAAATCATCGAGGTTGATGTTGATCTGGCCATGTCCCATGACGGAACATCTCCACCGACTATAAACACCTTTAAAAAGATTTCTGATAAAGTATGGGATCCAGATAAAATTGTTATAATTTGCGATCACACACTCCCCCCAAATACCATTGGATCAGCAGAATTTCATAAAGTTACTAAGAAATTTGCCAGAGAACAGGGTATAAAAAAGTATTTCAGCCATGGTGAAGGGATATGTCACCAGGTACTTCCTGAATACGGACTCATAAAGCCAGGTTCAGTAGTTGTGGGGGCGGATTCGCATACTTGCACACACGGAGCATTTGGAGCATTTGCTACTGGAATGGGTGCAACAGATATGGCATTCGTATTTGCAACGGGTAAAACTTGGTTCAGGGTACCGGAGGCATATAAAATAACAGTCGAAGGTAAACTTGGGGAATTTGTGACAGCCAAAGATGTAATTCTAAATATAATAGGTAAAATAGGCACCTACGGAGCAACCTATAAAACATTGGAATTTAAGGGCAACACAATTGAATCAATGGATGTGTCCGGTCGGATGACCATATGCAACATGGCAATTGAAAGTGGTGCAAAAAATGGTATTATGGAACCTAACAAGGCAACTTTACAGTATTTGAATGATAGAAACGTTAAATTATTTGAAGTTGTTAAGTCTGATAAAGGCTACTTATATGAAAGGGAATATAACTTCCAAGTCGATGATATGGAACCCCAAGTAGCATGTCCACATAACGTGGATAACGTCAGGCCAATCTCAAGTGTTGAGGGTACCACTATAAACCAAGCATTCATAGGTTCGTGTACAAATGGTCGTTTAGAAGATTTAATACAGGCAGGAGAAGTTCTTGAGGGAAAAAGGGTTCACGAAGATGTGAGACTCATAATAATTCCAGCTTCAGCTGAAATATACAGAAAAGCTCTTCATAATGGACTAATAGACACTTTTATGGATTCTGGAGCAATAATATGCAACCCTGGTTGTGGGCCATGTTTAGGAGGTCATATGGGTGTTCTCGGGTCTCAGGAGGTATGCATAGCTACCACGAACCGAAACTTCCTGGGAAGAATGGGAGACCCTGAATCTGAAGTTTTCCTGGCTAATCCTGCTGTTGTGGCGGCATCAGCTATTTCTGGAGAAATAAAGGATCCTAGAGGTTAAAAATGGACCATAATATTCTGGATGGAATAAAAAAGATTGAAAAGGAAGTAGGCAAACTTTCAAATGCTCAGAAGATACTGTTAACAACTGATGGTTCTGTGACCACCATACTCGATGTGATCCGTGGTCATGTTAAGATAGAAACTTTGGAACAGAAGTTTGTTGATGCTGACTTGGAAATGGCTCGATTATTGAATATTGAAGTTGGGGACACAGTAAATTACCGGGTTGTTGTTATAGAAACAGAAGACCCATTAATATATGCAATTTCACTCATTGCAGTTGAAAGACTTGAAAATGATTTTAAAGAGGATCTTATAAGGGCGGACATTCCTATTGGTAGGATACTTAGAAAACACAATATTGAATCTCGTAGGGAGATAAAATCTGTTTATTTCGAGGATCAGAGTCCTGAAATTAGTAAAATATTTAAAATTGATTCTCCAATGCTCACCAGAACTTATAACATAATTCACAACGACGAAATTTTAATATGGCTCAAGGAAACATTTCCATACACACATTTCAGGGAATAATCCATTAAAATTTTAAAATTAATCTATTAATCCAATCAAATACGGAAAATTGAAAATAAAAGTGGTTAAAATGGGAGTTAAGTTCAGAGACATAGTATCCCCTGAAAGTATTAAATTTGAACAATTAGAAAATAAAATTGTTGCACTTGATGCTGCTAACATTATTTATCAGTTCCTCTCAAGTATAAGGCAGGTAGATGGCACACCATTAATGGATCAAAATGGGAATATCACATCACACTTCAGCGGCATACTTTACAGAACATCATCCCTTATAGAGAAGGGAATCAAACCCATTTACATCTTTGACGGCACTTCTGATATCTTAAAAAAAGATACTCAGGATAAAAGGCGGGAAGTTAAGGAAGAATCACGGAAAAAGATGGAAAAAGCACTTGAAGAAGGCAGGATAGAAGATGCAAGGAAATATGCTGTAAGGACCTCTAGGATGTCCCCTAAAATTATTGATGGGTCAAAAAAACTTTTAGAACTCATGGGAGTGCCATACATACAAGCTGATGGAGAGGGTGAAGCTCAGGCATCTTATATGGTAGAAAAAGGTGATGCATGGTGTGTTGGATCCCAAGATTATGACTGTATACTATTCGGAGCTCCAAGAATGGTTAGAAACCTGACCGTAACCGGTGGAAAAGCCAATTTAGAAATGATTGATCTTAAAAAGGTTTTAGAAAAACTGGAGATAAGTAGAGAACAGTTGGTAGATGTTGCAATACTAGTTGGAACAGATTTTAACCGAGGGGTTAAGGGAATAGGAGCTAAAACAGGCTTAAAACTCATTAAAGAGCATGGAAATATATTAAATGTAATTAAAAAACTTGACATCCAGTTAGAAGTTGAACCAGAAATTTTGAGGAATATATTCCTTAAACACGATGTTGTATCTGATTATCAACTGAAATGGAAGTCTCCAAATATTGAAGGTGTTGTTGCATTCCTATGTGGTGAGCACGATTTTTCAGAGCCCAGGGTTCTAAGTGCCCTAGATAAATTTAAAAAAATTGACAACAAACAGAAGAGTCTAACTGACTGGTTCGGATAAGAATTTATTCTTTTTAAGATATTTTTAATGTTAAAATGCTGGATACTCTCCAAAAAATTCGGCAGCGTATCTTTGGGCTGTTTTAACTTGTGATGGATAGTTGATCTTCAGCTTGTCTTCAAGTTCTTTTCTATTACTGGAACCTGCAATTGCTTTCATAACATCCAAATAAATCTGAGTAGATTTTTCTGTAGGCCTGCAAGGCATCTCAAGTGTTATACAAACATCATCTCTTTTAAAAACCTTAGTTCTCAGATATGGAGCTACAGAACTAATTAAAACACCGTGTGCTAGTTCTATTAATGGTGGAACCCCAACCCTTTTTTTCCTGTCCAGATCAATGAGTTTAAGATAGCTATCAGGTTTGTAACAGTGTAGTTCAACGTATATAGTAGGTTTATAGGTGTTTATGATTTTTAATATTTTTTCACCCATTAGGGATTGATAATAGAGAGGATCTAATGTACTTAGATATTTACTTTCGGGGCAGTTGTAGAGTAGAAGTTTACCATCATCTACATCATCATCCTTTAACTGTTTAATGAGGTTAATAGTGGTTAAACCTTCTTTTCCATGGATTCCTCCTATGAAAATCCGTGTTGGTCCCCTACCCTTTGCAATTTCCCTTGAGAACATCATTTTCCTGATCTTTTATTTATCTAAAATATATTTTTATCTGTAGATCAGGTTCCTTCTTCCCAGTCTTCAAGGTAATCGGCCTGTTTATGGCTTAAATTATCGATATCAATTCCCATAGCCTTTAATTTGAGTTCTGCTACACTTAGATCTGTTTCGTCCGGTGTTTTGTAGACCCCAACATCGAGCTTGTTGTTGAGAAGGTATTTGGCAGATAAGGCTTGCATAGCAAAACTCATGTCCATTATTTCTGCTGGGTGTCCTTGTCCTCGCTCGCCTGCTAGATTTACAAGTCTTCCATCTGCGAGAAGATATATTCTCCTACCATCAACCATAACAAATTCTTCTATGTCTGGTTTAAGCATTTTAGTTGCTTTAGACATACTTTCAAGGTCTTGTTTGTTTATCTCAACGTTGAAGTGGCCTGAATTAGCAAGTATGCAACCATCCTTCATGTACTTGAAGTCGTCACCTGAAACAACATCAATGTTTCCTGTAACAGTTATGAGCATGTCTGCTTCTTTAACAGCTTCTCGTATTTTCATTACACGGTACCCGTCCATTCTCGCTTCAAGAGCCCTTATCGGATCTATTTCTGTAACAATTACATTTGCCCCTAATCCTGCAGCCCTCATGGCCACTCCACGACCGCACCATCCATAACCGCACACAACTATTGTTTTTCCAGCTATAAGGACGTTAGTTGAACCCATTATAGAATCAAATGTTGACTGTCCTGTCCCATAACGGTTGTCAAAAAGATATTTCATATACGAATCGTTAACGGCCATAACAGGGAACTCTAAAGCCTTATCCCTGTGCATTGATTTGAGTCTGTGTATGCCCGTTGTTGTTTCCTCGCATGCACCAACTATCTTGTCTATGAGTTCTCTTCTTTCTCTGTGGACAAGAAATATCATATCGGCACCATCGTCGATTAATATATCTGGTTCGTGGTCAAGTACTTTGTTTATGTTTTCATAGTATTCTTCGTTTGTTTCACCTCTCCAGCCGTACATATTAAGTCCTAATGATGCACCAGCGGCAGTAGCATCATCCTGCGTTGATAATGGATTGCAACCGGTCATTGCAACTTCTGCACCGCCTGCAAGAAGAGTCAGACCCAAATTAATAGTTTTTGGTTCTAAATGTAAACATGATGCAATTGTTATACCTTTAAAAGGTTTTTCTAATTGAAAATCCTTTTTTATATGTTCAAGAACAGGCATGTGTCTTTGTACCCATTCAATCTTCTTTTTACCTTCCGGTGCTAATGATATATCTTTTACATTGTAGCTCATGGTTTCCCCTATTAATTGATTACATATTAAAACAATTCAAAATAACATTAAACTTTTAATACTGGTTTTTTTATTTACTATATGATCTGAATATATTTAAAGTTTTAATAAATGATTAAATAGGCCTCCTAAATCTTTAAAATAAATATAAATTCAAAATTAGGAAATAAATATTAAAAAAAAAATTATAAATTATTGTATAAAAAAAAATTAGAAATAAAGGAGAATATACTTATCTCCTGAATTTCAGTGTGGTTAGGGTTACCCAAATTATCTGTAGTGGCTGAGATCTGCTTCCATTTTAGGTTTAACCTTTTTCATGGCTTCCTTGAAATGTTTCATATCCACTTTTTCTGATTCGAGACTTTCCCTGAGAGTAAGCATTACAGCTTCACGACATACTGCTTCTATATCTGCTCCAACAAATCCATCAGTTCTTTTAGCAAGTTCTTGAAGGTCTACATCTTCAGCAAGGGGCATATTAGTAGTATGTACTTTGAATATTGCTACTCTTGCATTTTCATCCGGATCATCTACTTTAACATGTCTGTCAAACCTCCCGGGCCTTGTTAGTGCAGGGTCAAGTATGTCCACACGGTTCGTTGCAGCGATGACTGCTACATCCTGAAGTTCTTCCAGTCCGTCTATTTCTGTCAATAACTGATTTACAACACGCTGTGTAACGCCAGAATCCGTGCTTGATCCTCCCCTTGTGGATGCTATGGAATCAATTTCATCGAAGAAGATTACTGTAGGTGCTGTTTGTCTTGCCTTCCTGAATACTTCACGTACACCTTTTTCAGATTCTCCAACCCATTTTGAAAGAAGTTCTGGTCCTTTAACTGCTATGAAATTAGCATCGCTTTCGTTTGCAACTGCCTTAGCGAGTAATGTTTTACCTGTTCCTGGTGGACCGTAGATAAGAACTCCCCTTGGTGGTCTGACACCAAACTTTTCAAAACTCTCAGGATACTTGAGAGGCCATTCAACAGCTTCTTGAAGCTCCTGTTTTGCACTTTCAAGACCTCCAATATCATCCCATTTAATGTCAGGGACTTGAACAAGAACTTCACGAAGTGCGGATGGCTGTACTTCTTTAAGAGCTTCTTTGAAATCAGACTTAGTTACAATCATCTTTTTGAGTGTTTCTTTAGAAATCTCTTCGTCTCCCTTTATGTCAGGCATTACTCTTCTTAAAACTCTCATAGCAGCTTCCTTACACAATGATTCAAGGTCTGCACCAACAAATCCATGGGTAGTGTCTGCCATCTCTTCTAGGTCAACTTTATCATCCAGAGGCATACCTCTTGTATGTATCTGTAAAACTTCTCCTCGTCCGTCTTTGTCCGGGACTCCGATTTCTATTTCTCTGTCAAACCTTCCTCCCCTTCTAATAGCGTGGTCAAGGGCGTCTGGTCTGTTGGTTGCACCTATTACAACTACCTGTCCTCTTGATTTGAGTCCGTCCATAAGAGTCAATAACTGTGCAACTGTTCTTCGTTCGACTTCTCCGGATACTTCTTCTCTTTTAGGAGCTATAGCATCGATTTCATCTATAAATATAATGGATGGGGCATTTTCTTCAGCTTCTTCGAATAATTCTCTCAGCCTTTCTTCGGATCCTCCAACATATTTACTCATGATCTCGGGTCCGTTAATAGCTATGAAGTGTGCATCGCTTTCATTTGCAACTGCCTTTGCAAGTAATGTTTTACCTGTTCCTGGTGGTCCGTGCATTAAAACTCCCTTTGGTGGTGCTATTCCTAATCTTTCAAAAAGTTCAGGCCTTTTCAGTGGAATCTCTATCATTTCCCTGACCTTTTTAACCTCTTCTTTGAGGCCCCCTATATCTTCATAGGTCACGTCAACAACATTTTTGACTCCTTCGAGTTTTGAAACATCAACTGGCTCTGTTTGAACTTCAACGTCGGTCATCTCTGTGATCTGGACTACCCCTGCTGGTTTAGTTGATACTACAGCGAGTTTAATCTCACCCATTGGAGCCACATCTCTGAAGAATTCATCAAACAGTCC
>Ga0302164_10000182_pt1 | contig 23079 bp, 18 predicted proteins | sample I_Fen_E3_1_FD_193500 | JGI IMG/M metagenome (GOLD analysis project Ga0302164, IMG submission 193500) | Peat permafrost microbial communities from Stordalen Mire near Abisko, Sweden - I_Fen_E3_1 | ecosystem: Environmental > Terrestrial > Soil > Wetlands > Permafrost | place: Sweden: Abisko...
TTGTCCATATTCTTGGCGCTCCCCGTTCCGAATTCAAGCCAGGCTGAACGAATTGTTGTTTTCGCTGAATCATCCATAAGAAGATGCCACGGTTTCCCATCAGTCATCCAATTGGGAAAAGCAGCTATAACATTCACCCAGTTGTAACCCTGAGCTTTACGGTATCGCACGTAATCCTTGAATCCTGCAGATGGACCCATAGGGCGATGCGTACTGTCATTATTCCATAGAAACCGGTTGGTACCTACTGAATACCATGTATCTCCAATAATGAAAAATGGCTCCCCGTCAGCATGTTCCAATGCATGTTTATTGGCGGTAGACCGAATGAATCCATGACGTAACGGATTTTCGTTTTTCTCAGCATCAGTCCAGTCAATGGCTGTAAAGGAGCCTGACTTACCGGTTAATCCGGGATCTTCCGGATCCGATCCGCTTCTCCATGACCAGGTTCCCGGCTGTGTGGCAACGAGACGGAGATGAAAAGTCTTGCCTCCATCCCAGAATCCATATATCCTTTTGTTGAATCCGGGTCCCGTAAGATCTACCCATACAGTAACGTCGGTATAAGCATTCCTGTAAGAGCTCGAAGCAGTAAATGTAAGTTCCTGCTTTTCCCATAGATGCACAGGTTTTTGAGCTGTTACACCGTTGCAAACCAAAAATAACAGAACAACCATTAATCGATTAAGGATCCTCATTCAGATATAAATATTAGTTTATTATTCAAAAACCCTTTTCAAATTTAATGGAAATTCCTAAGTCTGCCTATCATTATTGCATAAGTTCTGTCTTAAAACTTCAGAAGAGGTATGTACGAATTTCTATTCGGTGATGTCATTTTGTATCATGCTCTAACCTCGACATAGCATCACGATATTTATCCATAATCTCCCTGTTCATTCCAAGCGGGGGCTTTGCTCCTTCAGGAAGAAATGATTTGTATGGATGTTCTTTTGAGTATTGTTTAAATTCTTCTTTTATATCAGACAGAAGCTTAGGTTTTGTAAGCAGGTCAATTGCAGTTGCCGCAATAACCCTGGCACCCGTATTAAGCCCTTTCCATGCTGCAGAGCCATAACCCGAGGCAGTAGTCGACCAGTGATGTCCGATCTCACCTGGAACACCTCCCGGAAAAAGGACAGTTGCTGTCGGAACTACCATCGTCACCTCACCAACATCGGAAGAACTGCCTCCAACCTCTGTTTCCTGAGGTTTTAGCAATGGCTGAATCACAGAAGCATAGCCTGTTTCTTTTTCCCCTAGTTCTTTCTGAAGGGTTCTGGCAAATAACTGTTCCTTTTCAGACCATTCGGGCATACCTATCAATTCTATATTTTTCTGAATTATTTCTGCAAGACCTTTATTTGAATGACGCTGATGAACGGCAGTAAGAACTGTAGCACTATCCAGAGACGTACCTGTTGCCAGGGCTGCACCTTTTGCGCAATTGAGTACACGGTTATACATCTCTCCCAACCTGTCATCAGTATTCCTGATATAATACCACACTGAAGCTTTTTCAGGAACTACATTGGGTGCATCTCCTCCTTCGGTAACAACATAGTGCATCCTGTATGTATAAAACAGGTGTTCGCGAAGATAATTTGTAGCTACATTCATTATTTCAACTCCATCGAGTGCGCTTCTCCCACGCCAGGGAGTATCTGCGGCATGTGCAGTTTTTCCTTTAAATGAAAAAACAACAGACATAACTGCGCTGCCGTTTACTCCATAACTGGTTGATAATTCAGATGAGGCATGGTTGTCTATAACAGCATCAACGTCATTAAATATCCCCTCTCTGACCATATAGGGACGGCTTATTAAAATTTCTTCTGCAGGTGAGCCGAAAAACTTTATCGTACCCGGCAGATTACAGGCTTCGAGACTTTTTTTTACTGCTATTACAGCTGCAATACCGGCAGTACCCATCATATTATGACCACAACCATGGCCGGGTGCACCCTCAACAATGGGGTTCTGCACCGGGCTTAATCCCTTTTGTGATAATCCGGGCAGAGCATCAAATTCACCCAAAATGCCAATAACCGGTTTCCCGCTTCCCCAGGTTGCAACGAAACAGGTTGGCATTCCGGCAACTCCTTTATCCACATGAAAACCTTCTTCTTCGAGTGTTTTAATAAGAATGGCCGACGATTTGAATTCCTGCATTCCAAGTTCAGCAAAATTCCAGATTGCATCAGAAATATTCCCATACTTCCTGATTATCAGACTATCACCAAGATATTCAAGTGCATTCTTTTTGGCTTTATAGAGATCAGCTTTGCCAGAGGTTTCCTCATTTCGTTTCTGAGCTGAAACCTGATAAGTGAAAAGAATAATGCAAAAAATAAATAAAATTGCTCCTTGTCTGCCAGAATAAATTTTCATGACTAAATTTCTTATATAACCCTGTAAAATGGCGGGGAAAAAAAGTCAAAATATAAAAAGGTAAAGTTAACTATTTACTGAATAAAGGCATAACTAGAAGCAGCAGGGAAAGACCTGTTAATAAAATTACTGCACTCCATCCAATAATATTCTGAGTTAAAGTGTTTGTATATGTTCCCATTATTTTCTTATTATTGATCAGCAGTATCATACTGACAAGTACCACTGGCAAAAGTACACCGTTGAGAACCTGGGACCAGATTGAGATCTTAATCAGAGGAGCATTGGGAATAAGAATTATGATAGCTGAAACTATAAGGATACCGGTATAAAGAGTATAAAACTCCTTGGCTTCATCCCACTTTTTATCAATACCTGCCTCAAAACCAAATGCTTCGGAAACATAGTATGCTGTCGCAAGAGGTAGTATGGTTGCTGAAAATACAGATGCTACAAACAATCCAAATGCAAAAACCTGTGAAGCCAGTGCCCCGGCTAAAGGCTTTAATGCCAGAGCCGCATCCTTTGCTTCATTTATCTGGATACCGTTCGGGTGAAGTGTAGACCCGCAAGCAACCATAATGAAAAAAGCCACAACAATTGTAACAACACAACCAACGGTAATGTCTATTACGGTGTATTTAAAGTGCTTCATTTTCAGCCCCTTTTCAATTACTGTTGATTGCATATAGAATTGCATCCATGGAGCAATAGTTGTACCTACAAGGGCTATTACCATGGCAAGACTCTGCGTAGTCAATGCAACCTGCGGATGTATAATTGAAGACCCGATTTCTGCCCAGTGAGGTCTGCTCATTAATGCCGAAACCACATAAGTAAGCAATGAAACACTGAATATCAGGAATATACGTTCAGCTATCTTATAAGTCCCTTTTACAACAAGGAACCAGACCATAATTGCTACCAACGGAACTGATATATATTTGCTTACGCCAAATATTTCCATACTACCTGCAACTCCCGCAAATTCCGTTGTTGTGTTGCCTATATTGGATAATAATAATCCTATAAAAATGAAAAATGTGAGCTTTAATCCGGCATTTTCTCGTATGAGGTCAGAGAGTCCTTTTCCTGTAACAATTCCCATGCGTGCATTCATCTCCTGAATGACCAATAGCACAACAAATGAAGGGATAAGGGTCCAGATCAGGCCATAACCATAAGTAGCTCCTGCTACCGAGTATACCGTGATCCCTCCTGCATCATTGTCAACACTTCCCGTAATGATTCCGGGACCAAGAATAGCTAGAAAAATCGCAGCTTGCTTAAGAAGTTTTTTTATATTGACTTTTGACTCTGGCATAACAACGGGATTTATCTTTTATTTGTCCTGCGTTTCCGTGTAAGGTCCTCGATAACATCATCGATAACAACCATGCCCTGTAGTCTGTTACTCTGGTCCACAACCGGAACAGCAAGAAGATTATATTTTGAAACCAGTTCTGCAATAGCTCCTACTCTCTGATCATCAAGAAGATGAACCGGATCTGACTTCATAATACTGCTTACACTTAAATTTGGTTCTGACACAACAAGATCTCGCAGGTTGAATGATCCGATCAGTGAATCCTGATCTTCAATTACGAACATATTATAAAGTTCTGCTGATTCTGGTTTCTTTGCCCGTAACTCTACAAGCACTTCAGCAACTGTCAATGTTGCACTAAATGATAGATAATCAGTAGACATAAGACTTCCTACAAGATTATCATCATATTCCAAAAGATCCCTGACCTCCTGGGATGATTCAGTGTCCATCTCTTTAAGCAACATCTCGGCTTTATCATCTTCAAGTTCATCGAGTATATCAGCAACCTCATCTGCAGGCATCTTTTCAAGCACGTCAGCGGCATAGTTTACGGGAAGGTTTTCAAGAATATGTATCTGTGCGTTTGGTTCGAGTTCCTCAAGAACATCTGCAGCTTTTTCTTCATCGAGTGAGGCGAATACAGACATACTCGATTTTTTGCCCATATCCTCCAGTATATCAGCTATATCTGACGGATGAAGAGTATGCAGCTTAGCATAACTCTTGGAAAGTTTGATATTAAGATTTGAATGATCAATAGCCTGCACATCATCCCAAAGGATAAACTTGGCCGGAATATTTACTTTGAAGATTGTAAGAATTTTTTTGATAGGGATAGACAGCCCGATTCTCCTTAAAAGTCCTTCAATTCCTATATCAACTGCAATAGCGAAGGTGCCTGTCGGCAGAGTTGCAAGTCTGACATCATTAACTCTTACGAGTTTGCGTCCGTTAAGATCGACAATTTGCTTATCAAGTATATTTTCAACGAGGAGCATTCCGTAGTTGACCTCCTGTGCACTGAGCTCAATCAGACCTGTACAAGTTACGTTAAGCATCTCGCGTGCCTTTGTGACAATAAAACTTTTAAAAGAGTAGATTCTTATATCTTTTTTTATTTTTAACCTGACTCCCGTTACGAGTTGCTGGTTTGGATCGTTATTACCTGAAGGCATTGTATTAACAAGTAAATCCTTTATTACCCCAATAGAGTCACCATCGGCTCCAAAGGCTTCCTTTCCGATTATTCCGCTTAAATAAAACGTTGTGAGTGATGTCATTGTCACCTCCTTGCTTTTACTGAAAAAGAAGGGGGTTACTATTGAACCGGTTCCTTCTAGATCAGGGTTAAGATTAATATATTCGCCGGGTCGTCGTCCATTAAATTTTAAAAGTTGATTTCGCGAACAAAAGTAAATCTCATATCCTTACTTTCCAAATAAAGTTGTACTAATTTCTTAACTGATCCCGATTAAAAGGGCCTGGTGTCCCTAGAGTGCCTGGAGTGCCTAAAGTTATATCAAGATCATTCTTTCTTTTCTTCAATTTCAGGCACTCCAAACTTTAGCTCACGCCAAAGTTCTTATCAACTTTAGGCACTCTAGGCACTCTAGGCACTTTAGGCACTTTTTAGTATAATTATAATATATTAGCTCAAAAGAGGTGCTTTTCTTCTGTTTAATTCTTTTTTTATTAAATTTGGACTCGATTATAATATCATTTAAAGGACATAGTGGGAATTTTAAAAAACAAACTTTCAGCCTATGATGCCCCGCAGAAAGCCATGCAGGCTGGCATCTACCCTTATTTCAGGGCAATAGAATCCGAGCAGGATACAGTAGTAATAATCGACGGCAAAAAGGTACTCATGTTCGGTTCGAACAGCTATCTTGGCCTGACATGTCATCCAAAAGTTAAGGCGGCTGCGATAGCTGCAATAAATAAATACGGAACTGGTTGTGCAGGATCAAGATTCCTGAACGGTACACTAGATATCCACATTGAACTGGAAAACAAGTTAGCCCGTCTGGTAAACAAAGATGCTGCTTTATGTTACAGTACTGGTTTTCAGGTAAACCTGGGAGTGGTTTCCTTGCTTGCAGGCCGTCATGATTATCTTCTACTCGATGAGCTCGATCATGCTTCTATAATTGAAGGCAGCAGACTTTCATTTTCTAAGGTGCTTAAGTTTGCCCATAACGATATGACAGCACTCAGGAACAAACTTAAATTATGTCATAAAGACTCTATTAAGCTTATAGTTGTTGATGGAGTATTTTCAATGGAAGGCGATATTGTTAAATTGCCTGAATTAGTTAAGCTTGCGGAACACTATGGTGCTTCAATTATGGTTGATGATGCCCATTCACTTGGCATCCTGGGAAAAAATGGATCAGGTACAGCTTCCCATTTTGGTCTTACTGATAAGGTAGATCTGATTATGGGTACCTTTTCAAAATCATTTGCGTCACTCGGAGGATTTATTGCTGCCGATAAAGAGGTAATCAATTATATAAAACATAATTCCCGGTCACTGATCTTCAGTGCCAGTATGACGCCTGCCTCAGCCGCCTCTGTTTTAGCCTCAATTGAGATAATGGAAAATGAACCTGAAAGGATCAAACACCTGTGGGACATGACGGCATTAGCTCTCGATGGATTCAAATCAGCGGGGTTTGATACCGGCAAATCCGAAACGCCTATTATTCCTCTGTTTATCAGGGATGATATAAAAGCCTTACAATTAACACAAATGCTACTGGCAGATGGAGTTTTTGTGAACCCTGTCGTATCACCGGCTGTACCCAAAGAAGATTGCCTTATCAGGTATTCTTTGATGGCTACTCATACAAAGGAACAGGTAGAAATTTCAATTGAAAAGATTACAAAGGCAGCCAAAGCATTGGGAATTCTTAAATAGAACTGCAAAGAAATAATAAACACTCTGTCATCCGCCAGCTGGCAGATGATACACTCCATTTTAACTGTTGGTTTAAAAACGCATCAACTGAATATTTCTTTATGAAAAAAATTATTCTGATTACAGGAATCTCTTCCGGTTTTGGAAAACAAACGGCAAGGCTATTGGCTGAGAAAGGTCACGTAGTTTACGGTACTGTAAGAAAAGAGACAGCAGCAGAGGACAACGTAATTTATCTGAAAATGGATCTGATGAACTATGATTCGGTCAGACTTGCTGTTTCTTCTGTTTTGGGAAAAGAGGGAAGAATAGATGTGCTGATAAATAATGCAGGCATGCATACAGGCGGACCGGTTGAAACATCTCCAATAGAAAACATTAAACTACAGGTGGATACCAATTTCCTTGGAATGGTAAATCTGACAAGAGAAGTACTGCCGGTTATGAGAAAACAAGGAGGCGGGACAATTATCAATTTCAGTTCAATAGGAGGTCTTATGGGATTGCCTTTCCAGGCATTCTACTCGGCAGGGAAATTTGCTATTGAAGGTTTCAGTGAAGCATTAAGAATGGAAGTCAGACAATTCAATATTAAGATTGTATTGATCAACCCCGGAGATTTTCATACGAACAACTCTGCAAACAGGAGAAATTTCCTGGCGCCATCTGACTCAAAAGATCCTTACAATGAGCAGTATTTAAAAACTATGGCGATAATTGAAAAAGACGAAGGCAACGGATGGGAACCGGTTGTTCTTGCAAAAAAGCTTGTTGGGATCGTTGAAATCAAAAATCCCCGCAACAGATACATAATCGCTTCATTTGAACAGAAACTGGCAGTAGCTCTGAAATATATTTTACCGGGAAAACTGTTCGCAATGATCCTGGAAGATCATTACAAAATCAAGTAACCACGAGTCGAATTAATGCCGGAAGAAGAAGACAGGAAACAAATACCTGAATCATTTGTTACAATGGTACATTTATTATACTACCAAATTTAAAATCATGGAAATAATATTCGAGGGAGGCAAAGTTGTAACCGCCTATTCACATGGTCATGTAATAAAAACCGATCAGCCTGTTCACAGCGGTGGCCAGAACTCAGCCCCATCTCCGTATGAACTATTTCTGGCTTCCATTGGAACCTGTGCTGGAATTTATGTAAAATCTTTTTGCGACAACAGGAATATTTCCACGGAAAACATAAAGATTATTCAGAGTGCTGAATTTGATGAAGAAACAGGGCTCCCGACGAATATCAAGCTTGACATTAAACTTCCTGCCGATTTCCCGGAAAAATACAAAGAAGCCGTGATCTCAGTTGCAGAATTATGCAAGGTGAAGAAGACAATGGCTGATCCTCCTGTCTTTGAAGTTATTACTTCAATAATGTAAATATTGTAGGGACGCTGCATGCAACGTCCCTACATATTTTTTTAAGCCAGATACATGTTGATAAGCTGTTCATAGAGTTCCTGCTTTCCGCTTCTGGTTTCAGGTTCCCCAAGCTCGGATGCTATATCTCTCAACTTTCCAAGAGTAAGTTTTCCTTTTTCAAAATCTTTTCCGGCTCCCTTATCAAATGACTCATACCTTTTCTTTCTCATCTTAAGATAGTCACTGTCTTTGAGGATCTTATCGGCAATTATAAGAGCTCTGGCAAATGTGTCCATGCCACTTATATGAGCGATGAAGAGGTCTTCATTATCCGTAGAATTCCGTCTTACCTTGGCGTCAAAGTTAATTCCTCCCGTTTTAAAACCTCCTGCCTGAAGAATAACCATCATAGCTTCAGTTACCTCATAAATATTTGTAGGGAACTCATCTGTATCCCATCCATTCTGATAGTCTCCTTTATTAGCATCGATACTGCCGAGCAGACCTGCGTCAGCAGCAACCTGAAGTTCGTGTTGGAAAGTATGCCCGGCAAGAGTGGCGTGATTGACCTCAATATTCAGCTTAAAATCTTTATCAAGACCATGTTCTTTTAAGAAGCCGATTATTGTTGCAACATCAAAATCGTATTGATGTTTTGAAGGCTCCATAGGTTTTGGTTCGACCAGGAAAGTACCCTTGAAACCAATTTTTCTGCCATAATCGCGTGCCATTGAAAGCATCATTCCCATATGTTCAAGTTCCCTCTTCATATTTGTATTATGAAGACTCATATAACCTTCCCTTCCTCCCCAGAAAACATAATTCTCTCCTCCCAGTTCAACAGTGGCAGAAATAGCGTTCTTAAGCTGAACCGCTGCATTAGCCACAACTTTAAAATCAGGATTAGTGGCAGCGCCGTTCATATACCTCGGATTAGAAAAGAGATTTGCTGTTCCCCAGAGGAGTTTGACTCCGGTTTGGTCCTGCATCTTTTTCATAACAGGAACTATCTTTTCAAGTCTTTTCTCCATTTCGAAAACAGTGCCATCACCTACGATGTCAGCATCATGAAAACAATAGTATCCGGCACCGATTTTGGTTACAAATTCAAATGCAGCATCGAGTCTTTGTTTTATTTTATCGTCAAGGCCCGCGTCTTTCCATGGATAAACTCTTGTTGCATTGCCAAAAGGATCAGAGCCGTCGCCACAGAATGAGTGCCAGTAAGCAATTGCGAAACGAAGATGATCTTTCATCTGTTTGCCACCCACCTCTTCTTCAGAATTATACCATCTGAAAGCAAGTGGATTTTTTGATTTTTTACCCTCGTATCCTATTTTACCAATACCAGGATATGCCTCTTTTTTACCTTTGTAGATCATGTTAAGTATTTTTGATTAGACCAAATTTAAAATTCATTAACCTCAAAAAAATTCGTATTTATGATGTTATAAGAAGATTTTTCCACTTAATGTAGGCCTCTTCATATTCTTCTGATTGTGACTTATCCGGTTCTGTTACACTTAAAGCTTTGAGCCCAATAAAGGCTTCTTTTTCTGATTTGTAATACCCACACCCAATTCCTGCACCTCTTGCTGAGCCTATTGAACCGTCAGTATTGTAAAGGTCTATTACGGTACCTGTAACAGTAGAGAGAACTTGCCTGAACACCCTGCTTAAAAACATATTGGCTTCCCCTGCCCTTATCATGTGAGGATCAATTCCTACCTCTTTCATAATATCCAGTCCATATCTGAATGAAAAAGCAATTCCTTCCTGAGCTGCTCTGAACAGATGAGCTTTGGAGTGAGTATTAAAGTTTAATCCAGAGATACCTGCCCCATTATCTTTATTTCCAAGCATTCTTTCGGACCCGTTGCCAAACGGAAGAATTGATAGTCCTTCAGATCCTGGTGTAATTTTCTCAGCCAGCTCATTCATATCATTATACGACAGACTGTTGCCTGTATTTCGTTTTAGCCACGAATTAAGTATTCCTGTTCCGTTTATGCATAGCAAAACCCCTAGGCGTGGCAAAGAGTTAGTGTGATTAACATGCAGGAAGGTATTTACCCTTGAAAGAGGATCATATTTTTTCTGATCTGTAACACCATAAATCACACCCGAAGTTCCTGCTGTTGCAGCAACCTCACCCGGGTTTAATACGTTAAGAGAAAGAGCATTATTCGGCTGATCTCCAGCTCTGTAAGAAACAGGAATACCTTCAGGCAATCCAAATTCGGTGGCTACGGATTTTAGCAGGTGCCCGCTTACTGAAAATGAGGCGGAGGCTTTCGGCAGGAGACTGGTATTAAAACCGTAAAATCTCATAAGTTCTTCAGATACTTTATTTTCGGAGAAGTCCCAGAAAATACCTTCCGACAATCCAGTGAATGAAGTGCTGATTTCACCTGTCATTCTCAGTGCTAACAAATCTCCGGGTAACATTATTTTGTTAATCCTGGAAAATAATTCAGGTTCATATTCTTTAACCCATGCAAGTTTTGAAGCTGTAAAATTCCCCGGAGAATTTAGCAGGTGTGAGAGGCAGTAGTCTCTGCCCAGAGAATTTAAAGCTTTTTCTCCATAACTGACCGCCCGGCTGTCGCACCAAATTATTGAATTACGTAGTACTTTATCGTTCTTGTCAATAGCAACAAGACCGTGCATCTGGTATGAAATCCCAATAGCTCCGATCTCGTCTTTCTTCTGTCCCAGATCATGAGTACAGGCACTGATTGCGGTCCTAAGGTTTGACCACCACACTTCTGTGTCCTGTTCTGCCCATCCGGGTTTAACAGCAATGATATTCATTTCAGTGGAGGGCGAAAATGATGTTGCAAGGCATTTGCCTGATTCACCATCAATAACTGAAGCTTTCACCGAAGAGCTTCCAAGATCTATTCCAAGTAATAGCATACTATTTGATAAACTTAAATTATTTCTTTTTTGGTTAGGTCCTGCATTTTGTAACACAGTGTATTTCTTTAATTTTAATTACACTGTGGATTAATTACGCACCTGAGCATCAAATATACAAAATTCCTGCTTCTCTTCATATGCTTCTTTCAGGAAGAAATCAATTATTCGCTGAGGAAGATCTTGAACAAATATTGTAACATTAGCTGAACGGGCTCTTGTTCCAATATTTTCATTTGCTCTAAACATTACTTTTCTGACGCCGGTGGCGGATTGGACTTCAGCTGTCACCATACTTTAGTGTTTCATTTCTCTCACTCGCCGGTAGACACAGTCTTTTAATTCACACATCCTGCAGGTATAAGGGTTATTCTTCACCTCTTTACCAATACCAATTATACCGCTGACAGATTTAACTGGATTCATTAAGGCTGACTGAGTTAACTGAATGCCGCAATAGTTTTCGGGAAAATACTGAAATAATTTATGCTGTTCCGCAACATCCCAGCCGCAATAACCGGGACTATAGCGATTTGTAATTTTTTTACCATTCTTCAGAATCATTTTTTCAAGGTCATCCTGCATAATATCTGCTGCTGCTTCAACTATTTCACTGCCAACAACATCATAAATGTAACCTTTTAAGAAATCTCTCTCCTGCATTGCTTTTTTGCTCCGCAGACCAATCTCAGCTCCTGCTGTGCAGAGGAATAGAGCAATCGAATCAGATCTTTTTATTTGAGTGAAGATAATCTTTTTTACCTGGAAGTTCAGGTTATTGACGGTAACAGATTTAGTCTCATTGTCAAACTGAATATTATCAAATACCCTGAATTCAGCCTTTATATTACTTATTCCCTGAGATTCGGTCAGTACTTCTTCAATCAGACTTGTCACTAATTCACGGTCGTCTCCCTCTTGATAACCCAATACGGTCTCAACCATAGAAGGATTTAGTTTCAGTTCATTAAAATCGATATTGTAAGTTTTATAATACATGTTAAATAATTGAAACCTGAAGTGTTTTTCTTTATCCTTTTAACAGACCCGATTCTGTCACAATCCTCTGAACGATTGATTCCCAGCTTAATGTCATTATATGTATTCCATTGATCCCCTGTTTGCGTTTTACCGCATCAATCACCTCAAGGGCTATCTGAACGCCCTCTTCGGAACCCGACTCTCCGGCTTTTTCCATTCGTTTCAAAATCTTTTCAGGAACTTTTACGCCCGGAATTTTTGTATTAAGATATTCTGCAATCTTATAATTTTTTAATGGGGCAACTCCAATCATAATATATACGTTTTCAAGTATATTCCTTTTGTCCAATTGTTCAAGCCACAGATCCAGCCTCTCAGGTTCAAATATAAGGTTAGTCTGAAAGAACTGTGCACCTGCGTTTATTTTTTTGTGATCTTTAATTGCCTGAAGGACAGGATCTGACGCAAAGGGAGTGGTAGCCGCACCGAGAAAATATTTTGGAGGATTTTTTATGATTCTCCCATCCAGATAGATACCTTCATCCCGCAACTTCCTCAGTATCCATAGCATCTGTACTGAATCAACATCAACAAGATTCATGTTACTTGTGGGTGACGGACCAATAATTGAATTATCTCCTGTTACGCACAATATATTTTTTATGCCAATAGCATTTAAGCCGATTGCTGTTGATTGCAAACCGGTTCTGGTTGTATCGCGGGAAGCAATCTGAAAGACCGGCTCGGCCCCGGTATCTATGGCAACTTTACAGCATGAAAGGCTTGACATCTTAGGACGGGCAGAGGATGAATCTGTAAAATTTATAGCAGTCACATATGGTTTAACTGACATGATATCCCTGACAAGCTTATCTGTAACAGCACCGTTTGGCGGAGTCACTTCAGTAGCGACAACAAACTCACCTGCACGAAGCTTTTTTTCAAGTTCAGAAACAGGTTCAACATACAATGCAGGATGATACGCCGCATCACCTCCCCACCATTCAGGTTGCCTTATTGTTTTAAAAACACTATCCCAGACTTCATTCTTTTTTGAAATATCCTTTGATACAACTCCCTGAATGAATTTAACAGTTCCTGTCTGCCTGATCTGCCTTACTACATCCCCCCAGGTTTCAGTTCCTGCCTTATTCCAGTCAAGTGGCGGCAATACTTCAAGAAGTGTCTCCCCGCGTCCTGTTTTAAGGGCTCTTTTATAAATAGCATACCAGATACACTTTCGTGTCTCATCTACATAACAGTTTTTTTCCGGGGTTATTCCTCCGCACGGGCCATTTCTCATCCCTTTCGGACATTCCATCGGACATATAAATGCTGTTTCCTGAAGAAGACAGTTACCGCACATCCGGCAGCCAAAGAGCGGCCCTTTTATGCTGAGCTCAATTTTTGCGAGAAGTCGTTTGCTGAAAGATTCCTTTTTAAACGGAAAGAAAGCTGGCTGCCATCTGCGGGCAGGTTTAATACCTGACATATTATTATATTGAACTAAGACTTAATCCGGACTGCATTTTATTGCCGACTTTGAAAATACTCAACAAATCTGACTGCATAATCGTCTCTTCCGAGTGCGAGGTCAGCAGAACGTATTGCATCGGTTATTTTTTCAGGATTAGCAATGGGGCATGTGAGGCCATTAAAAATTGCTAAGGCTATAAAAGCAGAGTTCAGGGCTTCTCTTCCGGGTAAGCCGAACGAAATATTGCTTGCACCCATTGTAATATTGAGTCCGAGTTTTTGATGGACTAGCCTTATGGTTTCCAAAGTAATAAGACAGGCTTTTGAGTCAGCGCTCACTGCCATTGCCAGAGGGTCAATTATAACATTAGCCTCTTTGATCCCGGTTTTAAGCGCTCTTTCGAGAATTTTCTGAGCTATTGCGAGCCTTTTTTCCGGATTGTGAGTTATCCCTTCCTCATCCATAGTCAGTCCGATTACCGCAGCTCCATAATCTCTGGCAATGTGCAACAGAGTTTGAAGAGACTTCTCTTCACCATTAACAGAATTGATTAGACATCCTGGGCCTGCAGCATTTAATGCTGCTTCAATAGCTTTGGGATTCGGGGAATCAAGACAAAGTGGAATATCAAACCTGGCTCTTATTTCCTTAACTGCGGCAGGCAAAAGTTTAACATCATCAACACCCGGGAATCCAACATTTACATCAAGGACATCTGCACCGGCCTTAATCTGGCTTTCAGCCAGTTCAAGCATATAATCAAAATTGCCATCCTGAAGTGCGGAAACGAGTTTCTTTCGTCTTGTGGGATTAATGCATTCCCCAATAATTATAACAGGTCCGGCAGTATCAATCGTTACTTCTTTTGTAGTGCCCCTTAGTATTGTCTGCATTATATTTAATATTAAACAAATAAAAACGGCCTGTTTTTCCCCTTACCAATAGAATCTTTTCTTTTGCCCCTGTCAGCTAAAGGCTATTCGTACTCTAATGTTAAATATAATTTATTAAATATCAGAGTACTATCTTTCCTTCTGAGGAGATCCCTCAAAGCAGGAGAGGGTTTTCACTCTCAAAAAGAAAGCTAGCTCGCGAGTTGTTTCAGATAATTGACAGCTCCCTGTGGATCGGGAGAATAAAAATCAGCGCCTATTTTCTTACAATATTCTACAGTCACCGGTGCACCTCCGACAAGGATCTTTGAAGCGGAATATTTTTCTTTAATCGCTGCTACTATTTTCTTCATGTTTTCCATTGTTGTGGTTAGTAAAGCTGATAATCCCACAATAGCATCAGGATTCTCATCAAGGGCATGAAGAAATTTATCAGCGCCAACGTCGACGCCAAGATCTATTACTTCCCAACCTCCTCCTTCAATCATCATCGCAACAAGGTTTTTTCCTATATCATGAAGATCACCCGAAACGGTTCCAATAATGAATTTCCCTTTTCTTTTCGTCTCCCCCGACTGGAAGAAAGGTTTCAGATGTGCCATAGCACTGTTCATAGCCTTAGCAGCCATCAGCATTTGCGGAACATATATCTCCTTCCTGGTGAATTTGTCACCAACTTTAGCCATGGCTATAATGAGAGCATTTTCCAGAATTTCATCAGGTTTAATTCCGGCTTCCAGGGCTTTCTTGGCTAATTCGTCAGCCCCATCCTGATCTTTCATATTCGGCGGGTATGGAGATGTTTTATTAATCTTGCCATTCTCGACACAATAAGCCAGTTTTTCAAGTATGTTTTCCATATGGAGTAAAGTTTTCAAACATTAGTCAATTCACAAGGATAATTATTTTTTTGCTTATCTCCAATCAGAAAGATTTAAAAGTAATTCCGGGAATGTAATTAAAGTAGGGGAAGGATTTTTTAAAGCCTTTTAATTTTGACAATTAAGGATCTTTATTGTTATCCAAAATATATATCTTTAAAACTCCTAATAATAAAAGTGAATCAGGCAATAATCAAAAATTATTTATAAAGGATTAAAAGAGCAATGAACTATGAAATCACTAATTATCATTATGTTAAGTAGTATATTAACTGTTGCATCAGCCCAGAATACTCCTGTGGGAATATTCAAGACCAATGCCGATATAGGAAAACCTAAAATTACAGGTTCAGCACAATATAATGCTGCTGATCAAAGCTATACATTAACCGGGGCCGGGTACAATATCTGGTTTGCACGCGATGAATTTCATTATCTGTACAATAAGATCACTGGTGACTTTATCCTGACTGCCAATTTTGAATTCATAGGTAAAGGAAAAGCTGGTCACAGAAAGACCGGCTGGATGGTAAGGGAATCGAGTGATGATAAATCAGTTCACGCTTCAGCAACGATTCATGGTGATGGAATGACATGTCTGCAATGGCGTGTTTCCACCGGAATGGCCATGAGAGATCCTCAGGATGAGATATTTGCAAAAGACTCATCTTATAATGTTATACAGGTTGAAAGAGCAGGAAAGAAAATAATAATGAGGGCAGCCCGCAACGGGAAACCTCTCGATATAATCGGTTCAACAGAAATGGCAAATCTGCCTGATGAAGTGCTGGTAGGCCCTTTTGTATGTTCACACGACTCAACAGTCACTGAATCCGTAAAAATCTGGAATGTCAGGATAGATAAACCTGTAGCCGATGAATATGATCCCGGGAAATCGGGATATTTAGGATGCAGAATGGAAACAATGAATGTAACTGATGGAAAAAGAACGGTGATATATGAAAAAGCCGGAAGGTTTGAAGCTCCAAACTGGATGCCTGACGGGAAAAAACTACTTTTCAATATGGATGGTTCATTGTTTAAAATCCCTGTCAAAGGAGGCGAAATCGAAAAACTAAATACGGGCTTTGCCAATAACATCAATAATGATCATGGTATTTCATTTGATGGTAAACTTCTTGCCATCAGTCATGGACGTCAGGGAATGCCCGGCGGAGGCTCAACAGTTTATGTTCTGCCTCTTGAAGGCGGTACTCCTAAATTGATTACCGAGAATACACCTTCATACTGGCACGGATGGTCACCCAATAACAAAGAACTTGTTTACGTAGCTCAGCGAAAGGGAATACCAATATACAATATTTACAGAAATTCAATTGAGGGAGGAAAAGAAGTTGCTTTAACCGACATAAAAGCAGGACAGCATGTTGACGGATGTGAATATTCTCCCGATGGGAAATACATCTATTTTAACGGCCACTTTTCAGGAACTATGCAGATCTGGCGAATCAAACCTGATGGATCAGGACAAGAACAGATAACATCTGATAATTACAATAACTGGTTCCCCCATATTTCCCCTGATGGAAAATGGATTTTGATGATTTCTTTCCAGCCTGAAGTTAATCCTAACGATCACCCGTCATATAAGCGCGTAATGCTGAGAATAATGCCGGTTACTGGCGGAACACCAAGGGTTTTGGCTTATCTGTACGGCGGACAGGGAACCATCAACGTTCCGTCATGGTCACCTGACAGTAAACAGATTGCATTTGTAAGCAATTCAGGGAAATAAGGATGTTTTGGCCACGCCATGGCGTGGCCCTACAATCCTCCGATTTATAAGGTAGGGACATGCAATGGCATGTCCCTATTTTATTACAAAATCTTTCACCGTTATTTCCCCGTAAACCGTGTTGAGGAAAGGCTTCCCGTCTTTCACACCGATATTGCCGAATCCTGTTTCCGTTGAGAGGAAACTCGTAAAGTCACCTGCTCTTGAATCAATGAACATTTCCTGTGTTACAGCATCATATCTGACACCGGTTAGTCCCTGAAGCATGCCATAACTCGACATGGCCCTTGCATACCAGTGTCCGCATTCATATTCATCAAAGGGATTCCTTATTTTTCCGTCATACCTGGCCCTGCAGGTACGAACTATTTCAAGGCCTTTCTCAACCTCACCATTAAGCATAAGATGAGAAGCAACCTGGTATTCAATACCTGTCCATACTTCATTGCTGTAGACAAAAGGAAGAGAAAGCATTTCTCCTTTAGGCCATGTACATATCAGGAGCCCGCCTTCTTTTCCGAGCGCATAGGTTGGACGTTGCGGATTCTGATGGTCTGTCAGGTCAGTCCTGAAATTGTATTTATAAATTGATCTGAGGTGACTAAGGACTTTTTCAGAATCGATGATATTCTTCAAGCCACACATCTCAGCGATCCATGCTCCGAGGACTCCGTCAGAGAGGCATCCTTTTCCATACTGGTATTTTGGACCCTCTTTCTTTAATATTTCCCTGGCTTCCTCTGAGTAATCAACATTCCAGGCTCCTGTTGAAGCAGTAACCGGATCGGGCGCTTTTAATCCTTGCCATTTGATTTTCTGAATAAAGTATTCCCCGTCATACAACTCCGTCTCCAGAACTTTTCTGCCCTTCTCATAAAGCGACTGGTATTTATCTACATTTTCACCATTAAATTTCCCCATCTCAGTTATGGCTTTTAATGCTCCCAGGTAAAAACTGGTACACATACCATCGGCTCCCCAGAATTCTATATCGTATGTATTGTGATGAGGTTCCTCGGTCGTTCCGGTTGCTCTCGGGTCCCATGTCAGAATGCAATAATCCATACTCTCAACAACCATCGGATACATTTTTTTCATCCATTCGCTGTTACCGCTTATCCTCCAGTCCCGGTAGACTTTCATTATACCGCCTAACTGTCCATCAGCTGCTGCATGAAAGTTTGCTGCGACAGGCCGTATTGGCAAAGCAGATCTGAAAGTCTGATGGCCTTCCTTGTCCTGGCTTGGAAAGAACTCTGTCTCACGGAGGGATCGTTCAAGCCTGGGAAAGAGATGCGGTATTGCCTGTGCATAGTTCCACACATGAGTACATGACCCAGCACAACATCCCGAATTGTCTCCACATCCCTCCCAGCTCCATAATTTCCCGTCAGGTTGTCTGAGTACCGTAGGAGATTTTAGTATAGCAAGGTTTGCGGCAATAGCTTCAGTGACCTCAACAGGCAGTGTTGTTTTATAAAAAGAATCCCTGAATAATTCCGATTTGCTTTTCAGATCACTATAATTTGTTTTCCAGTAGTTTATGACTTCATCAATGCTTTTGAACTTTGCCGAATACCATGGTTTATAGAATTGATCTTTACACGAACATTTGGCATCGGTACACGTTTCTGAATCCTTTTCTTTGGAATCTTCTCCGTACCTGAGATCAGTATCTGGAACATACCATGCCATCATTAGTTTAATAACCTTTGTCTCACCCTGATTTAATGTAAATGGAATATATACTGTAGCGCCCGGAGCCCCTTTTTCCACCGGATCTTTCTGACGTACTTCTCCTTTTATTATTGTTTCCCAGGTGATTGTCATTGGATCGAACCAGCCTCCCCTGAACCAGCAATGATCAACGATTGTCTCGGGTTCATTGGTAAAAATTGCAAAATCACCCCTGGTCTCCGGTTTATTCTTCACCCCCTCTTCAGAAAGGATAAATCCATTCGTGGTGGCCTTTATTTTATTAACGCCATTAGGCTGGCTCAAAAAATTCCTGGAATTATAGGCAAATACAGCATCGACCCTGGAGGTACCGGTATTTTTAATTGAATACTCAAATGCACCCGCAGGAAGGCTTGAGTTATCAGCATCTGTAGGGATAAAAGGGCTCCATCCGGTTAATTTTATCTCAACAGGGATATCGTCATCATGTAACTCAATTTCAGCAAAAGGAAATCTGGAAGTAAATTTTGCATTCTGAAACCTTGGCAAACCATAGCTGGCGCCACCTGATCCATTGGCTGAATCAGGCTGACCGAATTTTTTCCAGTCCGGAACCTGTCCTTCAATAACTTTAGTGCCATTTTTCAATCCTTTTACTGACAGGGTTGAAAACATTAATGGTTCATTAAAAACCTCCGGACGGTTATGTATTGACATATGCGAAATTGCCCCGGTACCTTCCAGGCAGAACATCCCTGCTCCTATGCCTCCGACCGGGAATGCTACACGATCGAGAGATTTCCCGGAATATGAGGAGTTGTATTCATGTTTGTCCGGTTCGGTTATCCTTTGAGTAGATGAGCCCTTTGGTGTACAGGACCCGAGGAGATTTGCAGAACCTATCGTACCTATACCCACCAGTGCAGTATTAGTAATGAATCTGCGACGAGATATTCCATTTTTGTTTTTCATTCCCGAAGATTTTAAACAAGATGATTAATTTTGAGATTAAACAGGTTAGTTTATAAAATTAGGAAAAAGAGTTAATATCAGTGTTTATTATTATCAAATAAAAAATTCATTACTTTTCAGCCCGGAATACATATAAGTTTATCATGCGATCACGACTATATGCGGTAATTTCAATTATTTTATTTGGTATTCTGTACATTTATACCGCAATTGTAGTATTTATTATCCTCATTTTCGGTTTGTTACATTTAAAGGGACCGATCCGGGTCCTTTCACAAATATGGGCGAAATCGGTATTTTTAATTCTGGGAAAAAAATTCACCATTATCGGGAAAGAAAACATAAATAAAGAAAAAAGATATATCCTTCTGGCAAATCATAGCAGTCTGTTTGATATTGTCGCCATTATGTCATTCTACTCAGGAATATGCTGGTTTGGACATGAAAGGTTGCTTAAAGTTCCTGTTTTTGGAAAAATATTAAAGATGACGGATTATATCCCATTCAAAGAACCTACGTACAGGAACACCAAGAAGATGATTGAACAGCTGGTTCATAATTCTGAATATCAGACTATTGCTATTTTTCCGGAAGGAACCAGAACGCTTAACGGGAAAATCAACCAGTTTTACAGGGGATTTATTTATCTGTTCAGGACCAGAGAGGTTGAAATTCTGCCTGTTACGCTTAACGGTTTTTATAATTTGAAACCAAAAAACAGGTTTTATATCAACTTTGACTCAAAACTTGATGTCATAATTCATAAACCCATTAGAAGAGAAGAATTACTTGGTAAGAAGGATTGCGAAATAATAGAAACAGTAAGGAGTATCATTGAATCCGCTTATATTAAAAATGAATGTTAAATTGGATCATGCTTAACAGAACTGCCGGAATCATCTAATAGAGTCTAAATGGATAGTATAAATAAAGAGTGGGTTTTTATAGTTAACCCGATAGCCGGAAACGGATATGGCAAAACAATTGTCCCGAAGCTAAGGGAAATGATCCTGAAACATAATGTTGATGCGGAAATTATATTCACCGAGCGAAGCGGGCATGCGAGCGAATTATCAGAATTTTACTTTAAAAAAGGTTTTAAATATATAATTGCAGTCGGCGGGGACGGTACATTCAATGAAGTGTCGAGATCCCTTATAAATAAAAAAGATGTAACTACAGGAATCATTCCGGCAGGTACCGGAAATGACTTCATTCAGATCCTTGGCTTCCCTGACCGTTTTGGTGACAGGGAATGGGACATATTCTTTAACAGAGCAGTAATTGCAATGGATGCAGGATCATGCAATGGAATGATTTTTGTCAATGGAATGGGTTTGGGATTTGATGCCCAGGTGGCTTCCGAAAACTATACAGAACCCGGGAAAGTGAAAAGAGGAAGTAAGTACAAGTATATCTGGCACATTATCAAGACACTCCTTTTCTTCAGAGAAAAAAGAATGACTGTAATCACTGATGCCGGGAGACATGAAACAGATTGCTTCATAAATACGATTGCAATAGGCAGGAGGTTTGCCGGTGGATTCTTTCTCACTCCTAAAGCAATTGCAAATGATGGATTATTAGATGTTTGCATGATAAAAAAACTTTCTCTCTCTGAACGATTTTCTATTCTGCTTAAGGTACCTGAAGGCAAACATATTTCGGACAAACGGGTTAATTATTATCAGACTAAAGGCATTAAGATTGAGTTTCCGGTGGAAGTGCCTTTTCATGTCGACGGAGAATTGAACTTTTCCAACAAATTTGAGGTAACTGTTCTGCCAGAGGCATTAAAAATAATATATAATCCTGATGGAAACCATTTTTTCAAAAGACAGTAATAATACTTACAATTATATTGCATTCTTTGACCTCGATCAGACACTGACAAATTCAATCAGTGGAAGAGCATTAGCAAGAGGAGCATACAAGGAAGGTCTCTTGTCGCGCCGGGATCTTTTAAATGCAATATTCCTCTCCATAGCATTCCGGTTAAACCTGAAGGACCAACTGAAAATTATAGATAGCATGGTAAGCTGGGTCAGGGGCATCCCTGAAAAAACCATTACCGATCTTTGTTACAGGGTTTTCAACGAAGATCTCCTTCCAACTGTTTATACAGAAGCGAGATCTGAGATAGAAATTCATAAAACAAAAAATGCCAAAGTTGTTATATTATCCTCCGCACTTAATACAATCTGCCGGGAAATGGCCAGAAACCTCAACTTCGATGATATAATATGTTCCGAACTTGAAGTTAAAGACGGATATATGACAGGATTTCCTGTAGGCCATCTTTGTTTTGGTCAGGAAAAAGCAGTCAGGCTGAAGGAGTACCTTAAAACAAATAACAGTTTCCCCTCAGACACATGGTACTATGGAGATTCCTTTTCAGATCTTCCTGCTCTTTTATCTGTAGGGCATCCGGTATGTGTGAATCCCGATTATAGACTTAAAAAAACAGCAATACACAGAGATTGGAAGATCGTCAGCTGGAAACACTAGTTAACTTCAAGTTTCTGCCAATCAGGAAGTTTAGGGAATTTAGCATGAGGTTCTGTCTGATACCAGAAGCATGTTGAAGCAATATCTGATTGTTGTTGCAGGTATCTTCCCCCTTTATGCCAGCCGAGATCCTGAATTGTGATTTTAAGATCAGAATCAAAACGGATCGGATCCATAATATGCCATCTGTAAAGGCCAAAACGTTGCATTACATTGTAGTGCCCGTCACCACGGATAACCTGATGTAATCCTGAATATGGAGTACAGAATTCCGTATAGGCTGATTCGTCAATCCCCTGAGAATTCTTTTTATTTGTATCAAAATCATAGGAACCGCAGAAATAGTCTTCAGTACCGGTTCCACATATAGTCGGAAACTTGCTGTCACCGTCAATATAGAATTTAATCTCGCCTTCTCCCCACCAACCGTTATTATTAACTCCCACAGCAAGGTAAACGCCTACATACTGACCTTTCCCCTTTACTCCATCATTAATTGTATAAACGGATGTCTCATCAGGATTAGATCTTCTGAACTGCGCGTGAAAATAACCTGCATCTGAAGGCACTTCGGTCAATGTATAATCTACCTGGTAATACAGTGACATTGATTCAGAATTGTCAATGTTTTCCATTGTTATCCGGCACTTTTTCCGAAAAGGCATAACCCAATAGGAATTAAAAGCACTCCCGGGGTTCACACATATAGCCGTAGAAACCAGTGGAGAATATTTATTCCATCCCATCCCGAAAAAATCACCAACCGGACATTCAACTGAAGGTTCCGTTTCATCATCCCAATAAATACGAAGTATTGAGTATCGCCAGTTTCCTGTTGGAGTCATCCAGATGTGCTGAATCGCACCAGGGCCTTCAATTTCTGCCATCTTAAAAGTCTCGCCCGGCTTTATTATAATAAATGGATTGATTTTCCATCCCTGACCGAGATCGCGTGCGGCATTGGATGCATTCGAGATGTTGCGTTTGTCTT
>Ga0302164_10000186_pt1 | contig 22996 bp, 16 predicted proteins | sample I_Fen_E3_1_FD_193500 | JGI IMG/M metagenome (GOLD analysis project Ga0302164, IMG submission 193500) | Peat permafrost microbial communities from Stordalen Mire near Abisko, Sweden - I_Fen_E3_1 | ecosystem: Environmental > Terrestrial > Soil > Wetlands > Permafrost | place: Sweden: Abisko...
ATTTTGAAACTTGGTATGGTATTTGCCATTATACCGTCGGAACAATATAAATAGCATTTACAAGTTATGATTAATAATCTAATTTATTCTTTTAAGCAATGAAAATCAATAATATACACCCAACCGAGTTCATTTTAGCAGTAATAACCGCTTCTTTAATATTCGTTTGTGGGAATTCAATCGCTCAGCCAGGTTATCGTTATGCTCCACGGATGCAAATGCCGCCTTATCGTCCGGTTATTGTTCCGAATCCACCTGCACAGAATTACCGTCAAGACTATAACCCGAATATTCAAACAGAAGGCGGCCAGCCTTTCATAAGCTTCAGCATACATTTTGATCCTCTTCTCAGCTGGTTCTCGACCGATAGTTATGATACCCGCACTGACGGGGTGGTTCCCGGATTTAATTTCGGCATTTCATATAACAAGTATTTTAGTCCCAACTATTCCTTTTCTACAGGGCTAAATATAATAAATGCCGGAGGAAGACTTACTAATAGGGATATCACTCATTTCGAGCTGAAAAATTACAGCAGCGAAATTCTTACCGTCCAACCCGGAGAAGAAATTACATATAGAGTAACTTATCTCTCCGTACCCCTGGGTTTAAAACTCCAGACTAATCAGATCGGTTACGGGAGATTTTTTACAGATGTCGGATTAGATCCAAAAATAGTAGTCGGAGGCAGGGCAGACATACCATCACTCGACATAAAAGGAGGTAATGCAATGCAGGAACTGAACACATTTAATCTTTCATATCATATAATGGCAGGGATAGAATATCCGCTCACCGGAAATAACAGCTTTATTATTGGTATTGGATTTGAAAAAGACTTATTTGACATTACCAGGGATAACGGAGATCAGCCATCAAATGTGGTTCTTCAGAAATTGTTATCATTCCGCTTAGGGATGACCTTTTAACAATTGATCAGGGATTAAAATGTTTTTGAAGTAAGAATGACTTCGTTTGTTCAAATGTTCGTTTGATTGTTTAACGACTTATGATTTATGTTTTCCGAGCTGTTTGGTACAAGATATTTAATATATTTTCCGAAGAAAAGCACCGCAAGAGTCACTATTGCCAATATAAGAATGATAGGAAGCCCCCAGAACAAGGCGGCCATCGGATTAGACGATATTCCTGTTTCATAAGCTTTCAAAACAGGCGAATATAGAAATCTGTGATCAGGATAAAAGATGAACAGGCCATAGAAGAATAAAGGCAAAATTAGAAAAGCTGAAAATACGATCCATCTTCGACTGTTTGCAATTGATTTATATGCTGCTATCAATGGCGGTACCAATATAAGAAGTACAATAAATATGCTTAAAATCATTGAGGAATTTTCATTTAAACCAAATAATTGACTGATCCACAAACTGTAAAATCTCTCATCACCGCCCATCAAAGCCCAAAATCTACCCAAAGGCATGCTTGCCAGAATTAATGAAAAGCCAGCTAAGCCGTATTTACTTGATCGCAACATAAACATACCAATCCACATAAACATGTAATCGCTAAATAAAGGACCGGCGATAGTAGCCAATTTATAAGATGTACCTGTAAGTGTCGGTGAAAAAAAGTGTCGGTCAAAAGTGAGAAAACCCACTTTGCCACATAGAATTTCTCCGGCAATATGGTGTATTAATTGATGCATCTGGGTAAGAACAAACAAAAGCAAGATGAATGCGATAAAAAATTTACCACTCAGCGGTATTCTGATTTTCTGTAATTTTTGATTCATGTATTTTGATTTATATGTTGACAGGTTTTACATTTTTATTTTTCAATAAGAATATTCCTAAGGTATAAAGTAAAAGTAAACTGAAAATTACGGCAATTTCAATTCCTGTATTGTTATTCCTTGGTTTTGGCACAAAAACGTTGTATTCTATTGTTTTCTTTTGTTCAATTAGTTTATTAATATCATCTTCTGTTTTATTAATGAGTTTTCCAAAAATTTTCCAATCATCGGGATTATATAATTCATCAAATTTCTTTGGAGGCATATTTGAATATTGGTCAAATGCTTCTTTTCCAATTTTTGTATCAATGAAATCATTTACTACTGAAGAGTTATTTTCCTTAACAAAAACCGAGTTTTTATCTCTTGAAGTAAATAGCCAACGATCTTTAAACACGTTTTGAAGACCTTTCTTCTGTTCATAGTCATTCCACATTTTAAATGATCCAACTTCCTCAGGATGTGACCAAATAAGCGGATGTCCAGCCAAAAGCAAAGCATTTATCGAATCTGCAATTTTTGCATAATTATATGCAGGTTGCCAAATAGTTGGCCCATATTTTTGATATATCAATTTTGATAAGCGGGTAGCAGCATACGTTGCCCAGCCTTCTGATTCCGTACCTATCCAATTTTGATAAGGGAAAACTCCAAATAAATGGGCATATTCATGCAAAATTGAATTTACCGGATCGGGAAATTGACAGGATAGTTTGGGATTATTCATAAATGAACTGTCAAGTATATTGTTTATGTACTTGAGCGATAAAAAATTACCTCTGATACCCTGTGGAAATACAGCATTAAATCCCCCTAATTCAATACCATAAACTGTAATCCATTTAATATCCGGCGAAATGCCAAAATTCTCCTGGCTAACCTGATTTGCAGCCTGGAGTATTTTCGTAAGTTGTACTAATGATTTATGCACCGAAGTATCATTATAATTAATTTGAATTCCATTTAATCTTTCCTGATATTTAATTTTTTCACTTCTATTTTCCTTCAGTACATCAGCATACTGAGGTGCAACTAATCTGGGCAGAACCATACTAAGAAACAAACATACCAGAGAGATAGCGCCTAAACTTATGATTCGTGGTTTTAAACTTTTACTTCTCAAGGTAATTGCAGCCAGAAGCAAAGCTGCAAAAGGAAAAAACAATGTGAAGAGGCTGTCGGAAATGCCTCCAAAAATAAAAAAGCATACAACAATACTGGTAATCAAAGCTGAAAACACCCCAGCCCAAAATGAATTTTTAAATGCATTCCTAAATGCAATAATCGAAAGTGCTTGTGTTAATCCGACTCCGGCAAATATTCCTATAGGAATGGAAAGACTGTAAGGATTTGAAGCAAAATCCTGTAAAAAGCTTGATAACAATAATATGAAAATAATTAAAATAAGCCGTGGAAATTTTCGAAAAGGATTGAGATTCAGAATTAAATTGACAGCAACAAAGCTCAGGCAAAAGTAAAACCAGCGCATCAGTACCATTTCGTTGAACTGAAATTTAAAATAATACTGCTGCTTAAATGTAAATAGACATAATCCTGTTATGACGGGGAATGATATAAACCATATAGAATTGATAATCCCACTCTTTAAATCAGAAAGCTGTGGTTTATTTATTAGTTCTTTTCTAAAAAGCAACAAAATTATTAATATTGAAAAAAGTAATTCTGAGAAAAGTGGTTTTGATAAAAGCCCATTTCCGACAAGACTTCTGGAAACTAAAATTGATTGAATATCAAATTTATCAAAAGCTAATGTGATAATTCTGAACAATAATAAAACCAATGTTATTGCCAAAAATAAACCTGTTTTCTTTTGATGAGATTTGATAGGATCTATTTGAAAATCTTCAGTCATTATCATTACAGTCGTTTTTAGGGTTATTTTATTATTTCTTTATAATAATTAGTAAAATCTTAATAAAGACTGAAGTTTTATTTTATTGTTGCCTTTTACATTAAATTCATTAAATAAAATCATCACCCTAAAAGTCATTTTAAAGGGTTATTAATTTAATTTAAATCAATTTTTAATGTTTTTTAAACCTGTAGCAGACAATTTGTCAGGCCGAAAATATTTAAAATGGAATTAGCATAAGTACACCTTATGGAGGTAGTTATTCTGAATTGGCTGGTCACGAAAATTGTCTTGGGAATTTAATGCTTACCGATAATCAGGTTATAAGAATGATCTATCCATGAAAATACCTCTTTCTCAGGAACTGATCCGTTGAGCATGACGGTATTCCAGTGTTTCTTATTCATGTGGTAACCCGGAGTAACAGCCAAAAATCGTTCTCTAAGATCAATTGCCAGACCAGGGTCGCATTTAAGGTTTATGCTCAGATCCCCGTCGAGGTTAACAAGAGCGAATATTTTTTCCTTTACTTTAAAAACAAGAGTATCTTCTCCGAAAGGGAAGCTCTCAGTGGTACCTTTTTTTGAGATGCAATAGTCTCTAAGTGTTACTATATCCATACCAGTATGTTTTGGGTTACTAATATATTAAGTGACTAAAGTGTTTAAAGTGCCTAGAGTGCCTGGAGTTTAATTCAATATACAGAATTTCGTTTTTTTAACTTTAGTCACTCCAAACTTTAGCTCACTCCAAACTTTTTATCTTAATGTTGGATAAAACGCCCCTTCCAAATGATCAATTTTATATGATTCGCCAGATTTAATAACAGTTATTATATCAAACCTTCCTTCTTTTTCTATATTGAATTTTTGCAGATAACCATCAGCAGCCCTGATAATTGATTTTTGTTTTTCTCTTGTTACAGCAGTAAGAGGGTGCATCTGAAAGTCATCACTCCTTGTTTTTACCTCAACGAAAATGATGAAATCATGATTTTGGGCTATTATATCAATTTCAATTCTTCCCCATTTCCAGTTCCTGAATAATATTTTGAAACCTGCTTTTTCAAGATGTTCTACTGCCAGGTCTTCTCCTTTCTGACCAAGATTGTGTGATTCTGCCATATTCAGATCTCAATAAGTTTATTCCTGATAGCAAATAATATGAGACTTGCAGTATTCTTGGAGTTAGTTTTTCCCAGAAGGTTTGCCCTGTGTTTATCAACAGTTCTTTTACTTATAAAAAGTGTCTCAGCTATTTCCTGGTTAGAGAGTCCTTCACAGATTTTAAACAGTATTTCTTTTTCTCTTTTTGAAAGGTTGGCTGATTTGCTTTCATGTTCACGGTATTTGATCTTTTGTATGACATGATAAAGCAACTCCTGCGAGAAATAGCTGCCCCCTTTTCTTACAGTTAATATTGCTTCTTTAACTTCGGAAATGTCAGAATCTTTAAGTAGAAATCCTTTGGCACCGGCGTCAACCATTTTGTAGTAATACTCTTCCTCTCCATACATTGAAAGAGCAATTATATCAATTCCCGGACAGATTTTCAGCCCTTTTCTTGTGGCTTCTATCCCGTCCATTTCAGGCATATTGATATCCATAAGGGCTATGTCGGCCTGTGAATTCTTAAGAATTTTCAGAAATTCATCGCCGTTTGAGGCTTCGGCAGTCACTTCAAATTCGGGGAAAGCATTCAGTAGTATTTTTAATCCGTTTCGAAAGAGCTGGTGATCGTCTGCAATGATTATCCTTATTTTTTCCATTTTATCAAATCCTTATTTATAAGAATTATTCAATCAATTTGATGAGAGCACTTGTTCCTTTCCCGGGAGTGCTTTCAAGGATAAAGACCCCTTCAACGGTTTTGACACGTGTCTCAATATTTGATAATCCCATACCTTTTGTATCTTCCTTGCTTAATGAGGATGTATCAAATCCACGTCCGTTATCATAAAACTGCAAAGTAACAAATTTTTCGTGTTTGTTTAATTCTATCTCAATCCTGGAAGCTCCTGAATGCAGAATTGAATTATTAATAAGCTCACATACAGCGCGATATACCACAACCTCCTTGTCGTTGTCAAGCCGGTAGGCTTCCATATTTGACTTAAAATCAATTTCAACAGCTTTGGTCTGATTTATTTTAGTTGTAAAAGCACTGATAGCGCTTGCCAGTCCAAAATTAGTCAATACATGAGGACTGAGATTATTTGAGATGTCTTTGATAGTACTGATAGCTTCATTTATGAGATGGTTGGTATTATTAAGGATCACTGATCCGGATTGATCTTTAATTCTGTCAGTAAGTGCCGAGAGGGACATTTTCACAGTGGAAAGAATCGGGCCGAGACCATCGTGCAGATCCTTTGCGAACCTCTTTCTCTCATTTTCCTCGGTGTTTATTATTGCATTTATCACCCTTTTTTCAGAACGTACTCTGTCTGTTTCTGCACGTTTGAGGGAGGAAAACAATTCCCTGATAAGTACAACACCTACAATAATCATAATCGAAACAAGAACTCCTGTCCATTCATCGATCATCCGCCAGGTATAAGAAGGTGTTCCCCTGAAAAATTCAAAGAGCTGGATAATCGAACGCACCGTCATGAAAACAAAAGAGAGGGAGAGTAATATCCAGGAGAGTCTGTATTTGGTAAGCTTCATAAATCTCAATGCAATTACTGCCGCAATGATCTGCAGGATAATTGAAATGATGAGGGCAATAAGTCTTACCATGGCAAGGGCATAATAATTGTACAAAAATAGGAGTTAATTTATCGATATCACCAAAGCGCAGGTATAAAATTAAGGCCCAATGCCGCCTTTAGGCCGTTACATCGTTTTTATTACCTTTGGCAATTCGAACATGCATTTATGAAAGTATTATACAACGCAGGAATCCTGATTTTCTCAGCACTCGCACAACTTATATCTCCGTTTAATTCAAAAGCATTATTATGGGTAAACGGGAGAAAAAAGTGGGCAGAAAAAATTACTGATAAGATAAAACCCGGCGACAAAGTTATCTGGATGCATTGTGCTTCACTTGGTGAATTTGAACAGGGCCGGCCAGTAATTGAGGCTATTAAAGAAGGAATGCCTGAATATAAAATTATAATTACTTTTTTTTCTCCCTCGGGATATGAAATCAGGAAGAATTATGACCATGCTGATTGTATCAGTTATCTACCGTCAGATACACCGGCTAATGCTGCAAAGTTCATAGATCTGGTTAAGCCTGAACTTGTAATTTTTGTAAAATATGAATTCTGGAATAATTACATATCTGCACTTTATACAAATAATATTCCCTTGTATCTTATTTCAGGAATATTTCGTCCCGGACAACATTTTTTTAAATGGTATGGGTCGTTTTTCAGAAATATGCTAAGGAAATTCAAAATAATATTTGTGCAGGATCAAGTGTCGTTCGACCTTCTTTCAGATATCGGGATCAAGAAGGTTGCTCTCGCCGGTGACACAAGATTTGACAGAGTTGTTCAGATAGCAGGTACCGCCAGGAAGATACCTCAGCTGGAGCAATTCAGGGGGAATGAAAAATTATTTTTAGCGGGAAGCAGCTGGAGACCGGATGAGGAAATAATTGCTGAGTATATAAACAGATTTCCTTCCAGGATGAAATGGGTCTTTGCACCTCATGAAATTGATAAACCAAATATTGAGAGGCTTGAAAAACTAATTAAGGTGAAATGTGTAAGATTCTCTGAATTTAGTGAAGCTTCTGCTGATGCACGCGTTCTTATAATCGATAATATCGGAATGCTCTCCTCAGCTTACCGGTATGCATATATTGCTGCTATTGGCGGAGGGTTCGGAAAGGGTATCCATAATATTCTTGAACCGGCATGCTGGGGTATTCCAATTATTTTTGGACCTAATCATGAAAAATTCAGGGAAGCAGTTGATTTGCTTAATACAGCAGGTGCAAAGTCATTTATCACTTTTAATGATTTTAGAAATATTTTAGAATTATGGTTGTCAGATGAAAAAATCTATACAATTTCAGCTGAGATTGCATCAAAATATGTGAAAAAAAATGCCGGAGCTACAGAAATTATAATCAAAGAAATATTTAAAAAAGATATTAACATGACCGGCTCATAATTTGTTAAAAACTAATCTTTTCTTAATTAATCATGTTCATATAAGAGCCGTAAATTGATCCACAGGATTTAACATTTTCTTAACTCCGATGTAACCAAACAATCAAGTATTTACGATAACCTTGTCGAAAATTTATTAAACCTTAATCCTAAATATTCATGCATATGAAAAAGTTTTTGCTTAACCTAAGTCTAACTATCCTTTTGGTTGGGGCACTTATCACGAATGCCTTTGGCCAGATTACAACATCGGGCCTTAAAGGACTGATCGTTGATGATAAGAATGAAGCTCTTGCGGGAGCTACTGTAGTTGCAATACATATTCCATCCGGTACTCAATATGGTGTCCTGACAAATAAAGATGGTCGTTTTACTATTTCCAACATGAGGGTCGGGGGACCTTATCAGGTTACTGTCTCATTTGTTGGCTATAAACCAACAGTTTTTAATGATATCAGTTTAAGCCTTGGTAACGTTTCGGATATGTATGTGATTCTTTCTTCTACCGTAACAAGTCTTAATGAAGTTATTGTTTCAGCAGGGAAAAACAGCATCATCAACTCTGAAAGGACCGGTGCGGCTATCAACCTTTCAAATGAACTGGTTAATTCCATACCTACCGTTTCAAGAGGGTTGAAAGATTATACCAAGATAAGCCCATTGGCTAATAACTCCGGTTCCGGTACCTCTTTTGCAGGAAGTAATAACAGGTACAATCAATTCTCAATTGATGGGTTGGTAAACAATGATGTTTTTGGTCTGACTTCTTCCGGTACTAATGGTGGACAGGCAGGTATTGAGCCAATAAGTCTCGACGCAATTGAAGAGTTCCAGATAAATATTGCACCATACGATGTACGTCAGGGTGGATTTACAGGTGGCGGTATAAATGCAGTAACCAAAAGCGGAACAAACAAATTTACCGGAACAGCTTATTTTTATGGGAACAACCAGAAACTTATCGGAACAAATGAACCGATAGTGAATAATAATAGTCCTGTAGCAAAACAACAAGATTACCAGGCTGGATTCAGCTTTGGTGGTCCGATTATTAAGAACAAGGTATTTTTCTTTTTAAGCGGAGAAATTACGAGGAAATCGTATCCGCTTGCCAATGTACCCGGAACAGGAACATCAAATATCACTATCGATGAGATAAGCAGGGTTCTTGCAGTTTTGGACAAAGTCGCTCCTTCATATGATCCCGGAAATTATCTGAATATTAACAGTGAAACAAATAGTAACAAAATCCTTGCAAAGGTTAACTGGAATATAAGTGACAAGCATAAATTAATTCTCAGACATAGTTACACTTATGGTGAGAACATCAATATCAGCCGTACTGCAGATGCCTTACGTTTTGAAAATAACGGGTACCTCTTTCCCAGTACAACCAATTCGACCGGCATTGAGCTAAACAGTATCTTAGGTAATAATAAATCCAACAGGCTTATGCTTGGTTACACAACTGTTTTGGACGATCGTAATCCTATAGGCGCCGATTTTCCAACAGTTTTTATAAACCTCACCGGTGGCAGATCAATTACACTGGGAAGTGAGTACTCATCTGTAGCCAATTTGCTGAAACAGAAGATATTTTCTGTAGATGATGAATTCAGTATTTTCAAAGGCAAACACTCAATAACCGTTGGGACCCATAATGAATTCTATTCAGTTTATAACCTCTTTGTTCAGAATATATTCGGAAGTTATGCTTATAATTCGCTGGCTAATTTTGAAACTATTGGTACCGCAGGTGAAGTTGCCCCTACTTATTATGCCATCGGTTATTCCTTTGACGCTACCGATAATCCATCACAAAGTAAAGGAGCTGCTGACTGGAAAGCTATGCAATATGGGGTATATGCACAGGATGAATACCAGGTAACGAACAAACTGCAGGTAACTGCCGGACTTCGTTTAGATATTCCTGTATTTGCCAGTAAACCAGGTGCAAATGCTGATTTTAACTCAGTATATTATGCCGAAGATGGAGTTGCCACGGGCACTATTCCAAAAACAAGGCTCATGTGGGCACCGCGTTTAGGATTTAACTGGGATGTATTCGATAATAAATCAACACAAGTCAGAGGAGGTTCAGGTCTGTTCACGGGAAGGGTTCCATTTGTCTGGATTTCAAATCAGTTCTCAAATAACGGAGAACTCAACGGAGCATACAGTGTAGGCAGTTCAGCCTCCAGTGCCAGTCCGATAACCAATCCGGCCGGATTAACATTTAATGCAGATCCTTATACCCAGAAACTTGCTGAGGATCTGGGGAAGGTTGCCGGAAGAGGTGCAATTAATGTTGTGGACAAGAATCTGAAATATCCACAGGTATTCAGGACAAATATTGCAATTGATCAAAAACTGCCGGGTGGTATTATTGCAACTGTAGAGGGGATCTACAGTAAAACCTTCAACAATATCAATTTCATTGACATTAACAGGAAAGTTGATCCGAACTTTACATTTACAGGTGTTGATCAGAGACCACGTTATCAGTTGACAAGGATTGATCCTAATTATGATGAAATCATAAAGACCGAAAACACTAATTTGGGATACTCCTATAATCTTGTTTTCATGTTGCAGAAACAGTTTGATAACGGATTCAATGCACAGATTTCATATACTTATGGAAAATCTATGGACCTCAATTCAGGTACTTCGAGCGTAGCATATTCCAATTGGCGTTATGTGAACAATGTATATGGGCTGAATGATCTTCGTCTTACAAGATCAAATTTCGACCTGGGATCAAGGATAACAGGTTTTATATCTTATAAGAAAGACTATGCAAAAGGTATGTTATCCACCATGGTATCCCTCTATTATAACGGGCAATCAGGACAACCTCTTTCATACATCTATAACGGTGATATGAATGGTGACGGGACTACAAACGACATGATCTATATCCCGGCCACACAATCAGATATTAACCTGATTCCTATCACCGGATCCAAACCCAGAACTGTAGCAGATCAGTGGGCAGCACTTAATGCTTTCATTTCAAATGACAAATACCTCAACAGCCACAGAGGTCAGTACGCAGAACGCAATGCAGCTAGGTCACCATTCCAGAATCAATTTGATTTCCGCGTGCTACAGGAGTTTAAAATTAAAATTGGTACTGAAACAAATAAAATTCAGTTAAGTTTTGATATCCTTAATATAGGGAATTTGATTAACAAGGCATGGGGGCACTCACAGTATGCTGCCAACCAGCAATTTACACTTATAAACTATAAAGGGCAGACTCCTACCAATACCAATGCTTCAGCTACTCCTACTTTTACATACGATGCGTCTGGTCAGACAAATGGTTACCCTTATTCATTATCTGATATCAATTCACGTTGGAGGGGCCAGATTGGTCTGAGATATATCTTCAATTAATCTAAACATAAATTTTATTTCGCGAGGCTGTCAGATTCTGACAGCCTCTTTTTTTTACAGGATTAAGAGGAATTTTGTAGCTATTATTATACAAGCTAATGGTACTTTAAATCTTGATATTAGCTTTGAACTTTTAGGAATAAAAATTGTTTCTATTAGGGGTCAGCATTCACTAACTAATTTATATTTAAGAACATATATAATAGTTAATAACTATGCAGTCAAATGTTAATAAACTTAAATTTTTACGCTTGCATTCAGTGGAACGCTTGATTAATTTAGCAATTATCCGCTTTGAAAATCAGTGGCCGTTTAATCTCATTAAAATCAGAGAATAACAAAAATATATGGAACAACTATTTGTCCAGGAATCAGCTATTGCAGCTGAAAAAGCAAAAAACCAGAATTCACCACCCGAGGTGCAGAAATCTGGCGAAGGGGGAAATATGGGAAAGTCTAAAAACAGGGGACACGAAAAAGTAGTTTATTCTCACGAAGAAGCTGTTGAAGAAAGTATTCAATATTTCAAAGGCGATGAGCTTGCCGCAAGAGTATGGGCAAACAAATATGCTTTAAAAGATTCATTCGGGAACCTGTATGAAAAGTCACCCGACGATATGCATCACAGGCTGGCCCGTGAGATACACAGGGTTGAGATGAAATATAAGAATCCGCTTTCTGAAGAGCTGATCTATAGTGTTCTTAAAGATTTCAAATATATTGTTCCTCAGGGAGGCCCAATGACAGGTATCGGTAATGATTACCAGATTGCTTCTTTATCGAACTGTTTTGTGATTGGTAATGATGGATCATCTGATTCATACGGAGGAATTATGAAAATAGATCAGGAGCAGGTGCAACTGATGAAACGACGTGGAGGCGTAGGTCACGATCTGTCGCACATCAGGCCAAAAGGTACTCCTGTTCTGAACAGTGCACTTACTTCCACAGGAGTTGTGCCTTTCATGGAAAGATATTCTAATTCAACACGGGAAGTAGCTCAGGATGGAAGAAGGGGAGCCCTTATGCTCTCTATCTCAATAAAACATCCCGATTCAGGGAAATTCATTGATGCCAAGCTGGAGAGCGGTAAAGTTACAGGGGCTAACGTCTCGGTTAAACTCACCGACGATTTCATGAAAGCCGTTGAAGATAAAACACTCTTCAGGCAACAATACCCCATTAATTCTGCCAATCCCAAATTTGCCAAGGATATCGATGCAGTCCAGCTTTGGACCAAAATAATACATAATGCGTGGAAATCTGCCGAGCCCGGAGTATTGTTCTGGGATACTATAATCAGAGAGAGTGTTCCTGATTGTTATGGTGATCTGGGATATGCAACTGTTTCGACAAATCCTTGCGGGGAAATCCCTTTGTGCCCATACGACAGTTGCAGGCTGCTGGCAATAAACCTTTTCAGCTATGTCAACAATCCGTTTACCGACAAAGCTGAATTTGACTTTGATTTATATAAAGAGCATGTAGGACTTGCGCAGCGCATGATGGATGACATAATTGATCTTGAACTTGAGAAGATCGATGTAATCCTCACAAAAATAAATGCAGATCCGGAAATTGAAGAGATAAAACATGTTGAGAAAAACCTCTGGAGCAACATAAGAAAGAAATCGGAAGAGGGACGAAGGACCGGAATTGGAATAACAGCCGAAGGAGATATGCTCGCTGGTCTTGGATTGAGATATGGCACCGATGATGCTACAAACTTCTCGGTTGAAGTTCATAAGACACTTGCACTAGAAGCTTATAAAGCATCCACCTACCTGGCAAAGGAAAGAGGCGCCTTCGCTATTTATAATGCCGAACGTGAAAAGGATAATCCATTTATCTTAAGGATGAAAGAAGCTGACCCTGTTATGTATAATAACATGGTTAAATACGGTCGCAGAAACATAGCACTTCTTACTATTGCCCCCACAGGCACAACAAGCCTTATGACACAGACAACTTCAGGAATTGAACCTATATTTTCCACATTCTATAAGAGGAGAAGAAAAGTAAATCCAAACGATCTGGACGTAAAGGTGACATTCAAAGATGAGGTTGGCGATTCGTGGGAGGAGTTTAATGTTTTCCATCATAAGTTTGTCGACTGGCTTAAGCTTAATGGTTATGATTCCGATGAAGTAACAAGGATGGGAGACGAGGAAATTGAGAAGATAATAGCTAAATCACCTTATTATAAAGCCACGGCAAACGATGTCGACTGGATAGCTAAAGTTAAGATGCAGGGTGCAATTCAAAAGTGGGTCGATCATTCAATAAGTGTTACAATCAACCTTCCTGCCGAAGCAAAAGAAGAACTTGTGAGTGAATTGTATCTTACAGCCTGGAAGTCGGGGTGTAAAGGAGCTACAGTATACCGTGACGGATCAAGGAATGGAGTCCTTATCGCTGGAAAAACCGAAGCAAGGCCTGAAAGGCCAAAACGTCCAAAGGTGCTCGACTGTGATGTTATCAGGTTTAATATAAGTGAAGAGAAATGGGTTGCTTTTGTCGGACTTAAAGAGAGTCGTCCATATGAGATCTTCACAGGTATAGCAGATGAAGAGATATTCCCTATTCCCAAAAGTATCGTTAAAGGAAAAATAATAAAAATAAGGGATGAGGATGGGAATACCCGTTATGATTTTCAATATACCGACAAATATGGATATAAGAAAACTATGGGAGGATTATCCCATATGTTCAAACCTGAATTCTGGAATTATGCTAAACTTATTTCAGGTGTCTTGAGACACGAAATGCCAATTCAGGATGTGGTTAACCTTGTTACATCATTAAAGCTTGACAGCGAGTCGATCAATAACTGGAAAAACGGAGTTGAAAGAGCTTTGAAAAAATACATACCAAACGGAACAAAAGCAAAAGGCAAATGCGGTGAATGTGGTTCCGATAATCTTGTCTATGAAGAAGGCTGTCTGATCTGCAAAGATTGCGGATCATCAAAATGCGGTTGAGTTTTTTTGGGGTCCCGTAATGGGAATTATCATAAATCAGCTGGTGCTCTTCGGAGCACCTTTATAATTTTACAGCCCTGATAAGCCCTCTCCTCAGGAATGGCGCCTTCATTTTTTTGTCGTAATAATTAATCATATATCCTCCGGAAGGGGCTATTGTGAACCCATAACCATTCAGTAATAATGTGAAATCTTTCTCATCATTATTCTTATGATAGGTACAAAGTGCTATTTTAAAAGATACTCCGGCATTGAAAACTTCATTACAACTGTTTAAAACAACCGATTCAGCTCCATCAACATCAATCTTTAAGAAATTAATATCCTTTTTGTTGCTGAAAAATGTATCAAACCTGATATGTGATTCATCATTGTGATCTGAGACATATTTATTAATAATCTCAACTTTTTCTGACCATGGTGCAAACGTAACCCTGAGGGTTTCAACCCACTCCGGGTCATATTCAAAGATGTAGATTTTTTTAACCATGTCTATAACTGCCAGCGAAAAGTTACCTTCAGCGGCGCCTATATCTGCTAAGACATCATCTTTTTCAACTGTAAATGAATCTGTCAGGTAACGATGTGGACTATTGAAATCCTGCTCTCTTATGAGATCACAGTAAGCCCTTTTGATCCTTTTATTTTTCCATCGTTTCTTAAAATAGAGTCGTTTGCCTTCCTGTAAAACATATCGCATGCCATTCTCACGGTCATATATTACTTCAATCCTGTCAGGAGAGTAATTGTTATGAAAAGGATATGGAAAAATCCTGATCTGATTATTCTCAAGATATTTAAGCACCTCTTTTTGCTCATCATTAACCTCATTTTCAGGCAAAGAGGCAAAATAATTCAGGATTTTATAACGAAGTGATTTTTTCAGGATAATCGTCCTTAAGGGCTTTGGGACCAGGATCCTGTAAATTGCGAATAAGTATTTGTTCATTTCCACTTAGTTATAAATATAATCGATTTTCAATTTGCGGAAATCAGCATGATCATCGGGAAAATAAAAACATGTTCCCGCAGATGCGCAGATATTTTACTTTATTACCCCGAGTTCCCTGCCAGTCTTTTCAAAAGCCGCGATAGCTTTATCAAGATGTTCTTTTTCATGACCTGCGGAGAGCTGAACCCTTATTCGGGCCTGACCTTTGGGTACGACAGGAAAATAGAATCCGACAACATATACCCCTTCTTTCAGAAGTCTCGCGGCAAAGTCCTGGGATAATCTGGCATCATAAAGCATGACAGCACAAATTGCAGATTTAGTTGGTTTTATATCGAATCCCAGCCTTTTCATACATCCAATAAAGTAATTCGCATTCGAGTGCAGTTTATCCTGAAGGAGATTACTCTCAGTCATCATTTTGACCATACGGATACCTGCTGCCGCTACCATAGGTGGTATTGAGTTTGAAAAGAGGTATGGACGTGATCTCTGTCTCAGGATCTCAATTATCTCTTTTTTCCCGGTAGTGAATCCGCCAATCGCTCCACCGAAGGCTTTACCCAATGTCCCTGTAATGATTTCAACTTTTCCCTTAATATTATATAGTTCAGTAACTCCTCTTCCGGTTTTACCCACTACTCCTGCTGAGTGTGATTCATCAACCATTACCATGGCATTGTATTTATCTGCCAGTTCTACAATTTTGTCGAGGGGTGCCACATTCCCGTCCATAGAGAATACTCCGTCGGTTACAATAAGTCTGAATCGCTGATCCTGGGAGAGCTGAAGTTGTTTTTCGAGATCTGCAACATCAGCGTTTTCATACCTGTAGCGCCGGGCTTTGCAAAGACGCACGCCGTCAATAATAGAGGCATGGTTCAGGGAGTCAGAAATGATTGCATCTTCTTCAGTTAGAAGCGGTTCAAATACTCCGCCATTCGCATCAAAACAGGCGGCATAAAGAATTGTATCTTCAGTGCCGAAAAATTCTGCAATCTTCTTCTCAAGTTCCTTATGGAGATCAGTAGTTCCACAGATAAATCTTACCGACGACATTCCGTAACCATGATTATCAAGCGATGCTTTTGCAGCTTCAATAAGTGATGGATCATTGGAGAGCCCCAGATAATTATTTGCGCAGAAATTCAAGACTTTCTGACCAGTGCTAAGTTCAATTTCAGCTCCTTGGGGAGAAACGATTATACGCTCGTTCTTGTATAATCCTGCTTCTTTAATTTCGTCAATAATCTTGACAATATGATTCTGATAATTATTATACATGATCTTATTTTTTTAACCTTTGTGTACCTTGGTGAATTCCTTTGAGGGGGACACAAAGTACAGCACAAAGTAACACAAAGGTTTATGTTTATTAATTAATCCCAGTTCAGGATTATTTTTCCACAATTTCCCTTTTCCATCTCATCGAATCCCTTCTGAAAATCATCAATGGGAAAACGATGGGTTATTACAGGATTTAAATCTATTCCACCTATTATCATCTGTTCCATTTTATACCAGGTTTCCCACATCTCACGGCCATAAATACCTTTTAAAGTTATTGCCTTGAAAATGATATCACTCCATGGGACCTCGAAGTTAGAAGGAAGGATGCCAAGTAATGAAATACTTGAACCATTATACATATTATTAAGCATGTCCACGAAAGCCTCCGGCGATCCCGACATCTCAAGACCTATGTCAAATCCTCTCATACCTAGTTTCTTAACTGCATCAGAGATTTTCTCCCCTTTTGAGGGATTGACAGTAAGAGTAGCTCCCATCTTTTTAGCAATCTCAAGACGGGCATCACTAAGATCACTGGCTACAATAAATCTCGCACCGGCATATTTAGCAATTGCAACAGCCATACTGCCAATCAGCCCTGATCCGGTTATAAGAACATCTTCGCCTATCAGTGGAAATGATAAGGCCGTGTGAGTTGCATTACCAAACGGATCCATTATTGCAGCCCATTCGTCAGGAATTCTGTGATCGAGCGGTATGACATTTACGGCAGGGAGCTTCACAAATTCAGCAAACGACCCATCGATATTGACCCCTATTCCCACGGTGTTTTCACATACATGCTCTTTCCCCCGGCGACAGTTGCGACAATGGCCACAAGCCAGGTGGCCTTCACCTGTGACTCTTTCACCTATTTTCAGGTTGGTAACTCCGGCACCCATTTTCTCGATATAACCCATGTACTCATGACCAATAACCATCGGAGTATGTATTGTTTTTCTTGCCCATTCATTCCATTCATAAATATGAAGGTCGGTTCCGCAAATTGCGGACTTTTTCACCTTTATAATAACATCATTAAGACCCGGTTCAGGAACAGGTACCTCCTGCATCCATAAGCCTTTTTCGGGTCTGGCCTTAACAAGTGCTTTCATCTTATTCATAAACACAAAATTAATATTTATTCAAATTTACTGATACTCATAACCTTTTACCACAAAGGTACGCAAAGGTAATCTCTAAGGGTCATGAAGGACTTTTTAAACAGTCCGGGCTAAGAAGACGCAAAATTAATACAATTCCGGGGTTCAAAACCTGACTTTTGTAATAGTATCAGTAGATTTCAGGAATTGAATCTGTCTTTAAACCAACCATTTCGAAAATAAAGAGATTTTTTACTGTTACTCCAGCTCTTCTGATTGGTATGGTATCCTTTGGAATTATACGGGTGAAGTAGTTTAAAAATCCTTCAGGAGGAAAATAGTGCTGACTGCTGGTGATGAAGTAGACTCTGTCCTCTGGCGTTATATGTCTGGTTTTGTTTATCCAGTAGTACTTATGGATTGCTTCAATATTACCGAGAACAATGAGATCAATATTCAAAGGATGGGCAATATAAAAATCGAGGTGAGCTGCAGGAAACCATTTATTTTCTATTAGTTTCACTTTTTTAGTATCATTTGTACGTTTCTTTTCCTCAATCAGAAACTGACTGAATTTGCTTTTTGCCTGCTTCCATCCATACATATCAAGTGTAAAATCATTATGCCCGAGATTTGTGGGACCCGAATTCTTTTCCGCAGGAAGGATCGTACCATACCTTATTTGAATGGTCCCGGTCATTAACACCAGGATAAAGAGAACATTTGAAATAAGTACAGTATTAAAGACTTTTTTCCTGTGTTTCTCATATAATTCAGACAACCATTCACTGCTAAGTATTATCAGACAAATGAAGACAGGGCCTGTCCAGTGCGGCAGTGTATTCCTGAAAAGTGAAAGCAATGTAAAAACCAGAATCATTGGAAGAGAAAGATATACAAGGAGCAGGTTAATGTCCTTAATCTTCTCTCTCTTTTTCCTGAATACAGCCAATAATGCCAGGATAAAAACGACAAACAATATGGGATTCTGATAGAAAAACTGCCCAAAATTGAATTGCAGAAATGCATTGAGATTTACATGACTATGGAAAAGATCAACCCTGCTGCTATGAAAGCTGAAACTGATAAAGTTATTATGCAGATTCCAGTAAAAAACAGGCGTCATCATTATCAGGGTTGTCAGAATACTCAAATAGAAAGCCGGTTTCCTGAGCCACACCCTGTTATAAAAAATGACATAAAGAGCAAATCCGAACCAGAGAAACAGAGAATGATATTTACTCAGGAATGCCAGCCCGGAAAACAGACCAAAAAGGAGAATATGATAAGAGCTCTCTTTTGCCGGGTTTTTGAGAATAATCGCGGGTAAGCCAAAATATAAGGCAAGCAGGATAAAAAATGTCTGTGGTGTGTCGGGCAAAATAAAGAGGCCACTGATTATGTTGAAATAGAAAGAAGAGGTAAATAGAAGGATTGAAATGAAAGCTGCTCTTTGAGAATATATTTTTTTTACCAGATAAAAAAGTAAAATAACAGATGCTGAAGATAATACCAAAGATCCCAGTCTCATAAAGATTTCGCTTTGAAATCTGAGATTAAGTGAAAACAACTGAATAGTCAATCCAACCATCGGAGGATGATCAAAGTGGCTCCAGTCGGGAAAAAGGGCATACGTCCAGTAATAAACTTCGTCGTTTCCCAGTTCAAGGACTGTTGCAGGGATTAATTTGATAATCAGATTGATGACCACAACCAGGAATAGCAGGATTCTTTCCCTTCCTTTGGTTGTGCCGTAATATTCTGCTATCCGGTTGATCATATCAGAGAATACACGAAGCTGGACTTCGAATATAATAAATAAAAATTCAGTGGTGCAAAATTCACAGCAAAGTTAGCTTTAAACTGCTTTAATAAGAAACAATTAAAGTCAATATGGCTCAGGTCAATTATTATTATTGCATCTTTTATTTAGGACCACTTTGCATATCTTTGCATATTAGTTAATTTATTTAACAATAAAATGGAACAAGTACGAGTGCGTTTTGCACCAAGTCCAACAGGTCCCTTGCATATCGGAGGTGTACGAACTGCTCTTTACAACTATCTATTTGCAAAGAAGAACGGCGGGACATTTATCTTAAGGATCGAAGATACTGACCAGACAAGATACGTTGAAGGCGCCGAAGAATATATTATGGAATCACTTGAATGGTGCGGAATAGTTGTTGATGAGGGCATCAGGGAAGGAGGAAATTATGGACCTTACCGCCAGAGCGACAAAAAACAGATCTTCAGGCAATATGCAGATATGCTTATAGATAAGGGGGATGCTTATTATGCATTTGATACTCCCGAAGAACTTGAAGGTATGAGAAAAGAATCGGAGAAAGCAGGAAAAACATTTATATATAACACTGAAGTAAGAAATAAACTGATAAACTCAATCTCTTTAAAAGAAACTGACTGGAAAGAAAAACTCGATCAGGGAGTACCATATGTTATAAGATATAAAATGCCTGTTAATGAGGATATTCATTTTAATGATCTTATTCGCGGGGATATAATTGTTAATACCGGAACCCTCGATGATAAGGTTTTATTCAAATCTGACGGTATGCCGACTTATCATCTGGCACATATAGTTGATGATCACCTGATGGAGATCAGTCATGTAATACGAGGGGAAGAATGGTTGCCTTCTTTACCTCTCCACATAATGCTGTACCGGTCATTCGGATGGAGTCCGCCTCTTTTTGCTCACCTTCCATTGATTCTGAAACCCGACGGGAAAGGCAAGCTAAGTAAGCGCGATGGAGATAAGATGGGATTTCCGGTATTTCCTCTTTTCTGGCCTTATGGCGAAACATCAAAAGGTTATCGTGAGGATGGATATTATCCCGAAGCATTCATTAATATGCTTGCGTTGCTGGGCTGGAACCCTGGAACCGAACAGGAAATATTCTCCATGGACGAGCTGATTACCGCCTTTTCAATTGACAGAGTAGGCAAATCAGGATCGAGGTTTGACCCCGAAAAAGCAAGATGGTTTAATCACAAGTATCTTCAGGGCAAAACTAATAATCAGCTTGCTATAGAATTCAGGGAGTTTCTGAGAGCCCGTGGTTTCCATGATGATATTATCAGACTTGAGACCCTTGTAGCATTGGTAAAAGAGAGAGTAAGTTTTGTGAAAGATATATGGGAACAGACTGATTTCTTTTTCAAAGCTCCGGAATCCTATGACCAGGAAGCAGTCAAAAAAAGGTGGAAAGAGGATTCTTCAAAGCTTCTCGGGGAATTAAAATCAATCCTTGAGAATTCATCTGATTTTTCCGCTGAAACCACAGAACCGGTTGTTAAAAGATGGATTGAGAATAATGGCTACAATACAGGTACGATTATGAACGCCTTCAGGCTGGTAATAGTAGGTGCTTTGAGAGGCCCGCATATGTTCGATATTATTAGCTGGATAGGAAAGGAAGAAACCCTTAGAAGGATAGAAAAAGGTATAACTGTGTTATCTGAAAAATGAAATGCATCGTCCGAAACCAGGAGACTATATTGATATTCATGTTCATAGTGGTACGCCCGCTTCAGGTATCTTTATACTTGAAAGTCTGATGGCTCATGAAGAAAAATTTCCTTCGGATATTCCGGGCATTGCTTTTACTTATGGAATACATCCATGGTTCCTTAATGAGGAAAATCACAAACATCTTTTAACTTCTGTTGAAAAATCAGCCGGGCTACCTGAAGTAATAGCTATTGGCGAGGCTGGCTTTGACAGGTTAAGAGGACCCGCAATGAAGCTTCAACACTTAGCTTTTGAAGAACAAATAAAAATCTCTGAAGAATTAAGAAAACCAGTTGTAATTCATTGTGTAAGAGCGTGGGATGAGCTTTTGTCAGTTCAGAAAAAATTACGACCGAAAATGACATGGCTGGTGCATGGATTCAGGGGAAATGTTGTACTGGCAAATCAGCTATTGTCGAAAGGGATGTATCTTTCTTTCTGGTTTGATTTTGCTCTCAGACCTGAGTCGGGGAAATTATTAAGACATCTGCCAAAAGACAGGATATTTCTTGAAACTGACGGAGCAGATGTGGATATCAGGACAATCTATAATAAAGTTGCAGCTGATCTTGAAATATCGGTTGATGAGCTGAAAGCAAAAATTCTGAAAAATTTCGATAATTTTTTTTCATTGTCAGCTTAATGACTCTACAGGCAGGGAATCAGGCACGGTTTTACAGCAGTTTATTCACCCCGGAAAATTGATAAAAGTAAGAAGGTCGCTTTTTAAGTTCTGAACCGGAATTCGGAGCTTAGAATTTTTTAATTAATTGAATTCCAAGTCAGGAGATCTTTTGTTCGTCTGATATTAATTTATTTAATAACTTTCATTCCGGATTTAGAAAAGAAGTTAATATCAAAGGGGAATGAAACTGTTAACCCGAATATCAGCCGCTGACACAATAATTATTATTCTGGCACTGATAAGTGTTTTTTCACATCTTCTTGTAATTAACAATCTTGAATATCACAGGGATGAAATGCTCTATTTTTCATTAGGGCAGCATCCCGATTTTGGCTATGCCACCGTGCCACCGATGATAGGGTGGATTGCCTGGCTGATGCAAAATATTTTCGGATATTCATTATTTGCAGTCAGGCTTTTTCCTGCAATTCTAAGCGGAGTATTAATAATATTGACAGCAGCAATTGCAAAGGAACTTGGAGGTACTTCATATTCCGGAATTCTCGCCGGGATTGGAATTTTAATTTCCGGTTTTGTTCTCAGAACTTTTTCATTATTTATGCCTGTACATATCGACGTCATCTTCTGGACAATTATTATTTACCTTTTACTCCGGTATATAAATACATCTTCAGGACGATTCCTCATTTTTCTTGGAATTGCAGCAGGTCTGTCGGCACTGAATAAGTACCTGATCGGGATTTTGTTTATTAGTCTTATACTTGTCATTCCGTTTACCGAAAACAGGAATATATTCCGGAACAGAAATTTCTGGTTTGGTGTGTTTGGTGGAATTATAGTATTTCTTCCGAACCTGATATGGCAATTTGTTAATGGGTTGCCAGTGATTAATCATATGTCGGAACTTGGAAGAACGCAGCTGGCACATGTTGACAGGTTAGCCTTTTTAACCGATCAGATAATAATGCCTTCCTTTGCATCGGTATTGACAATAGCAGGGTTAATATACCTTCTTACAAACAACAATGCTGAGAGATTCAGGTTTCTCGGAATTGTTTCCATTCTTGTAATTCTAATCCTGTTTATCTTACGTGGTAAGAGCTACTATACAATTGGTGTCTTTCCTTTTCTAATAGCGGCAGGAGCAGTTTCTTACGACATCGGATTAAAAAAGCTTTGGATTAAGATAGCTTTACCCGTTTTGCTGGTATTGTTGACTATTCCAATGATCCCTTTAGGGTTGCCGATCTATAAGTCAGCAGGTCTGGTTTCATACTTCAGAAACCTTGAAATAAAGTATGGGATAGTTATCGGAAGGAGGTTTGAGGACGG
>Ga0302164_10000188_pt1 | contig 22856 bp, 14 predicted proteins | sample I_Fen_E3_1_FD_193500 | JGI IMG/M metagenome (GOLD analysis project Ga0302164, IMG submission 193500) | Peat permafrost microbial communities from Stordalen Mire near Abisko, Sweden - I_Fen_E3_1 | ecosystem: Environmental > Terrestrial > Soil > Wetlands > Permafrost | place: Sweden: Abisko...
ATCTGGCAAGGATAAAAAGTTAAAGATAAAAGACAAAAGTAAAAAGACAAAAAAAGAAAGGAAAGATAAGAGATCAAACAGGGAACTTAACCACATTTTCGGTTGAAAAGTTCAAAAATCCAAATTACTGAGTTCTATTTTATTTTTGTCTTTTATCTTATAGTAATGAATTCTGCAATTTTTTCCAAAAGACTTTTCTTATTTATCGGCTTACTAAGATATCCATCACAACCTGCAGCCATTATTCTTTCTTCGTCTCCCGACATAGCGTAGGCCGTTATTGCAATAATATGAATATTCGGGCTAATCAGCTTTATTTGTCGGGTAGCTTCAAAGCCGTCAATTACCGGCATCTTAATATCCATAAGGATCAGCTTGATATCCGGATTGGCATTAAAAAGTTCAATTGCTTCTTTTCCATTTGAAGCATGCAAAATTTTAGCACCTGTTTCCCTGGTAATCAGAGCGTTGAGATAATAGAAATTCGTTTCATCATCCTCTGCAATAAGAATCGTCGATCCGGCAATAGTTTTTCCATAGTCTTTGCCGGGAGTTATGGGCAAGGAAACTTTAGTATCTTTAATGATAGGAATTGCGAGAAAGAAACAAGATCCGACCCCTGGTTCGGATTCGAGTTTAATCTTTCCACCGATTGCATCTGACATCCCTTTGGCAATAGACAATCCAAGACCGCTCCCTTCGGTTACCTTATAAAGGCCCTGGGCTTCTTTCATAAACCGGTCAAAAATAATATTGAAAAATCCTGAATTTATCCCGATCCCTGTATCTTTTACAAAAAACTCCAGTTGCTCAACCTTAAGGTTAAAACCAATATGGATGTTCCCTTTTTCCGTAAACTTGACAGAATTATCCAGAAGATGAGAAATAATTTTCTGACATATTTCCGGATCAGAATTAATGAAATAATTTTCAGACTGTTCCGGGATATCCAGGAATAATTCCAGCCGCTTATTTAAGCATGCGTGTTCAAAATTATTAAAGATTTTTCTGAGCATCACTGCCGGACTAAAATCCTTTTTATTTACAGAAAGACTCCCTGAGGTAATCAGAGAGATATCCATATAGTTCGTAATTGTATTCAATAACCGGTTACTGCTTTCATATAGCATTGCTATAGATTCTTTTTTCTCTTCTTCTGTCAAATCCTGGAGAGATATAATCTCAGCAAAGCCAAGTATACCGTTAAGAGGAGTCCGAACTTCATGAGAGATATTATTTAGAAATTCCGTCTTAAGCCTGTCACTAGCTTCTGCTTTTTCCTTTGCAAGTCTGAGCGTATCAGAAACATTCTTACGATCGGTAATGTCGCGCATACTACCAATGATTTTTTCAGGCAACCCATTTGAATCTAATATGAGTTTAGCCGATATAGAACAAGGAATATGCAACCCTTTATTATTTCTCAGTTCAACTTCGAAATCTGCGACAAACCCCTTCTCTTTTAACTCTGTCATGATAATTTGTCTCTCATTGGGGTCAGAGTAGAAATCATAAATTGACTTTCCGATGAGATCATTCATTTTATTTTGTCCACCTGTAAGGATTTCAATAGAAGGACTTACTTCAAGTATCATTCCTGCAATAGATGTTTCATAATAAACATCCTGAACATTATCAAAAATTCTACGATATTTTTCTTCACTCTTTCGCAAGGCAATCTCGGCTTGTTTTCGCTCAGTGATGTCAGTAATTGTTCCTATATAACCAGTAATTCTGTTATCAATTAAGTCAGGTACTGCATTGCCCATAACCCAAACAATATTCCCGTCAGGTCTCAGAAAACGGTATTCCGAAACAGAAGATTTTAACAGTTTAACGTCTGAATTCCATCTTTCTTTCAATTTTCCCCTGTCATCGGGATGAACTGCTTTGAGCCAGCCAAAACCTACAGCTTCTTCAAATGTCAATCCTGATAATTCCATCCATTCAGGATTTACATAAGTTGTACTACCGTCGGGTCGGGTTCTGAAAATCCCTACCGGAGAGACCTGGGACAGGTTTTGAAATAGTTGCTGACTCTCTTTTAATGCTTCCTCTGACTTCTTTCTTTCAGTAATGTCAAGAATGGTAAATGTCACTCCTTTTGAAATATCGTCTTTGTTAAGTGGAGCGGAACCTATGATCACATTAAGTATCCTTCCGTCTTTACATTTAATTTTTGTTTCAACAGATCCTGATCCATTTTCCAGAATCTGCTGATATTTATCTTTGCCTGCATTGATAAATTCCTCAGAATCCGAATATATTACCTCTGATGATTTACCTATTAATTCTCTTCTTGTATATCCGGTCATACTGCAGAATGCATCATTTATTTCTATGAGCACCCTGTTCACAACCAGACCAATCCCTACAGGTGCAGCGCTGAAAATACTCTGTAATTTTTCTTCATTCTCTCTTAAAAGCAGGTCTGATGCTCTTTTTTCCCTGTTTATTGTTACCTGTTCAAGAGCTTCTTTTACTGCAAAAGGTAATCTTGTAGAGTGCTCTTTAATAACATAATCCTCAGCACCAGCTTTTATACATTCAACAGCTGTCTCCTCATTAACGGATCCGGTATATAAAATGAATGGCAGTTCCGGGTCAAACTCTTTAGTCTCCTTGAGTGCCTGAAGTCCGTTAAATGAAGGCATCATATAATCGGAAATAATCAGGTCGGGTTTGAATTCACTGAGGGTTTTTACCAGATCAATCCTGGTGCAAACTGTAGTGTATTCAAATTTTATCTTCTCCTTTCGCAATTCAAGAACAGCCAGTTCAACATCTGAAGGTACATCCTCCACAAAAAGTATTTTAAGAAGATTCTTTTGAATCATTTTATAATCAGGTCTTTAAAAGATTTATAAGTACCCAACCCAGTAATATTATATCAAATATATAGAATGTATTATAAATTTACTTTAATACTGACCATTAACAGATATCAATCAACCACTATTCAGGGGCACTTTTCACGGCTGGCAAACTAAAATAAAAGGTAGCCCCTTTACCTTCTTTCCCCTCAGCCCAAACGGTTCCGCCATTGCGGTGAATAATTCGCTGGACGATAGCTAATCCTACACCTGTACCTTCAAATTCATTGGCTTTATGCAGTCGCTGAAAAACTCCGAACAATTTATGAGTATACTCCGGATCAAATCCTACTCCATTATCGCTTATATAATAAACATGACGTCCATCATCGACGTAGCCACCTATCTTAATCTCCGGTTCAGCTTTTAAGGAAGAAAACTTGATTGCGTTTGAAATAAGATTTATCCATACCTGTTTTATATAAGTTGGATCAGCATATATCTCAGGTAATGATTCAATTACAAATTTTATTCGTTTCTGAACCTCCGGTGAAGCAGCTTCATTGAACATTGATAATGCCATCTTTGTCATGTCAACTTTTGATTTTTTTTGCTCACCTCGCGTCACTTTTGAAAGAGAGAGGATATTGATGATGAGCTTGTCCATTTTCTGTGCATTGCTGCGAATCAGGCCTAAAAGCCTCTGTCCTTCGGAATCAAGTTTAGCACCATAATCTTCTGATACGAACTTTGAAAAACCGTCTATAGCACGTAAAGGAGCCCTCAGGTCGTGAGATACAGAATAGGCGAACGCCTGAAGCTCCTTATTGGCTTCTTCAAGCTGAGATGTGCGTTCTAGAACTCTGTTTTCCAGGTCAGCATTAAGCAGTTTGATCTTTTCTTCTGATCTTTTTTTCTCCGTGATGTCAATGACTGTGGTAATAAAGTAGAGTGGCAAACCATCAGGATCCCGCAAAAGTGTCGTTGAGATATCAACCCAGATTATCTCGTTTTTTTTATTGAGATATCGTTTTTCCCAACGATATGATCTATAATCTCCCTTCAAAATTAAATTCGTTATCTCATCATTTCTTTTAATATCATCCGGATGAGTAAATACGCGCCAGTTGATATTCTTCATCTCTTTTTTTGTGTATCCCAATAATTGAGAAAAAGCTTTATTGACATGAACTGTTCCATCAAGTAATGTCAGGGATTTGCCAACCGGAGCATATTCGAAAACATTTTTAAATTTCTCTTCACTAAGACTTAGTTCCTCTGAACGGTGCCTGACTAATTCCTCTGACTGTCTACGGTCCTCTTCCACTCCAACTGCTGACGCAATTATTTCCATTAAACGAATTTCATTTGTAGTTGGAATGATATCTCGTTGAAATACAACGCACAAAGAGCCAATGTTTATATTATTAAATTTAACGGCTTTTCCAATATATGTCTTCAATCCGTAAAGACTGACGTTTGGATCTGTTTGGGCATATGGTGTCTGCTGTAGTTCTCTGATAACTATGGTATTGTTACCTGAGGATTTGATAACATCGTTACATAAATGCCCATCAGGGTTATCGATGGATTTATAACCCGGAGGTGTATTCCATTGTCCGAGAGAACAAAGCATATTGTCCTGCAGACAGTTATACAGAGAACAAGCGCCACCCATCAACTCACCGCATAAAGCAACCAGCAGGTTGATATTAACCAGTGTATTGGCGCCAAATTTAAGAAAGCACTCATTTAGTTTAATAAGCCATTTTTCTATCAGTTTAAATTCTGTGATATCGTGCGAAACACCGAGAACAGTTTTTATTTTCCCTGATTTATCATACTCAGGAGTCAACCGGCAGTCAAACCAAACAGATCCCACAGCATTTTGCAATTCGATTTGCTCCTCGAATTGTCTGCCTGTTTCGAAAACATACTTGATTTTTCCCTCCCAATAATTACTCTGTTCAGAGCTGTAAAATCCTGACTCACGTTGAGTTTTTCCTAAAATTTGTTCTTTCTTTGCACCGGTTACAAGCAGTCCGGCCTTATTTATATAAAGTTGTCTGAACTTATGGTCATACTGTACGATAAAGTCGGGACTGTTCTCAACAATTGACATGTAGATCGATTCCCTATCATCAGGTTTTTCCATCATTGACTTTCCTCCTACCGGAAATAAATATTATTGTATAATTATTCACTGAATATCAACCTTTCACATTACTTAATTCTTAATTACTTCAGGTATAGTAAAACTAAAAACGCTTCCTTTTCCAACTTCACTTTCAGCCCAAATTTTACCACCATGTTTTTCAATGAATTCTTTACATAAAAGAAGTCCCAGTCCTGTACTTAGTTCGCCCTCAGTACCATTACGGTTGGTCTTTTCACTTATCATAAAAAGTTTGTTTTTCAATTCAGGCGTCATACCAATTCCGTTATCACTGATTTTGACCTCAATGGAATGCTCATTATTATAACCAGCTGTCACATTTACATTTCCGCCTGCAGGAGTAAATTTTATTGCATTTGAAACAAGGTTACGGATAACAGCGTCAAACATATGATTGTCAACAAAAGCATCCAGTTCATCAGGAATGGAAAAAAACAATCCGATTCGTTTTTTACGTGCAGATTCCGACAATACATCAATACATGCTTCGATTTTTTCCTTTAGATTAAGTTTTTCAGGCACAAAATCCATTCCACCTCGTCTTAATCGCGACCATTCAAGAAGGTTCTCAAGCAGGATATAGATATTTGAAGCTGATGTTTTCATGTTCAGGGTAATATTTTTAATTTCTTCCATATTCATTGTTTGAATATCTTCAGCAAGTATCTGAGTAGCTGCGACAAATGCGCTTAGCGGACTGCGAAGGTCATGTGCAATTATTGAAAAGAATTTATCTTTTTCTGCATTTGAAGCCTGTAATAGTTCATTTTTCAATCTGATTTCTTCTTCTGCCAGTTTATGTCCGGTAATATCCCTGGAAATACCAAAAGTACCAATGATGTTTTCCTCTTTGTCACGCAGAGGTAGTTTAACTGTTGAAACCCAGCTGTCGGGACGGTCGTGGTGTGTCTCCTTTTCTTCTTTGCTCAATAGTTGTCCGGTCTTAATTATAGCTTGTTCATCATCATAAGCTTGTTTTGCATGCTCCCCTGTAAAAAAATCAAAATCTGTCTTTAAAATTGCTTTGTCAGGATGATCTAAACCAAAGAACTTAGCTTGTGCTTTATTAATCCGTATAAATCGACTTTCACGGTCTTTAAAATAAACATGGTCAGGAAGATTATCTAAAAGAGTATTAATCAGATATTGTTCCTGAGTCAACTCTTCTTCAGCCCGTTTGCGCTCTACTATGGATTGTTTCAACTGCCTATTCTGATAAGCTTTTGATGATAATTCGTTTGTAAAGGCATATAACATCAGAGCAATCTTAACAAATTTCTCCTTTGACATTACAGGCACCTCTTCCAGTGCAATCATAAAAGTATCCTTATCAGCTCCGATCTCTTCAGCATAATGGAGCATTTGCTTATGATCCAGTTCTTCATTTTTTACCTGGCCAATTAACCAGTTGGCAATATGGTTACCTCCAACAATAATACTTGCCCCGGCATCCCATAAGCCACCACTTAAACATGGCTGTATGATAGGACCTGAAGGATTAGATCTGCCGATTTCACTATCGGATTTGAAGCAGTTTGCAAGCCCTAAATCTGTTTTTCTGATTATTTCATTGCATAATCTGCAGAAATTACTTGGTCGGGTTATGGGTGTACCATCAGGATGGGTGATTATTGATGCAACACCTGTAGCATCGGCAAATAAGTCCTGAATACGTTGAATATCATCTAAATCGAATATGTCTAAAAACTGAATATCATCTGTTGTTTGCTTGTTTTTTTGCATCCTTTTTCTATTAAATAATTTATCTTGTCACTAAGTAAATTACCAGAAAAGTTTTTCTTCAAAAATTCAACTCTTCAGATTTTCATATTGTCTGATTGAAAATGAAAAAGTACTTCCCAAACCAACCTCACTCTCAACCCATATTTTACCTCCGTGTTTTTCAATAAATTCTTTACACAATAACAGCCCAAGCCCCGTACTCGGTTCACCGTCTGTACCCGGTCGGCTGGTCTTTTCATTTATCTGGAATAGTCTGCTTATTAATCCTGGTGAAATGCCAATTCCGGAATCACTGATTTTAATTTCAGTGGAATGATCTTCTTTCGAATGAGCTGTTACTTTTACCTTTCCTCCCTGAGTGGTAAATTTTATAGCATTTGAAATAAGATTCCTGATAACTGATTCAAACATGTGATTGTCAGCGAGAATTTCCAATTTGTCCGGTATAGTTGTCTCTATTTCTATCCCCTTTTTACTCGCAGATTCAGACAGAACAGCAATAGATTCCCCGATAATCTTCTTCAGATTAAGTTTTACAGGTACGAAATCCATTCCTCCGCGTCTTAATCGTGACCATTCCAGAAGGTTTTCGAGCAGGCTATAGATATTTGAGGCTGAGGTCTTCATACTCAAGGTAATATCCTTAATCTCTTCTATTTCCATTGTCTGAATTTCTTCAGTTAATATCTGAGTGGCCGCTACAAATGCACTTAATGGACCTCTGAGGTCGTGAGCAATTATTGAAAAGAATTTATCTTTTTCTGCATTAATTGCCTGCAACTGTTCATTTTTCAGATTTATTTCTTCCTCCGCTTTTTTGCGTTCAATAGCCATAGCAATCTGACTTCCAATGGAGATGAGAAATTTTACATCGTTTTCTGAATAGACATTTTCTTTCTCGTAATGCTGAAGAACCAGTACACCGATTACTTTTGAAGGTGACTGTAATGGTATTCCAATCCATGAAGGTGAATTGGAGCCAACTAACTCGACTTCACCCTGTTTCACAAGCTGGTCGAAATGTTCCTGTGTAAGCATAAGAGGCTTTACAGTATGGAAAACGTATGCTGAACAGCTCTTTTCCATAGAAGCGGGCACAGGAGTCGAATCTATTTTATCAACAAAGTATGGAAAGCTGAAGAGACCTGATTTCTCATCGAAAAGGGCCACAAAACAATTCTCGGCATAAACAACTTTCCCGAGTGATCGATGGATTAATTTGAGCAAATCATCAAGATTACCAGTAGAGGTAATGCCCTGGGTAATCTCAAACAATGCCTGGTTTTCTAACTCACTTCGCTTTTTTCCGGTTATATCCCTCGAAATACCAAAAGTTCCTATAATAGTGCCATCGTTGTCAAATAAAGGCATTTTGATTGCAGAAAACCATGCATCAGACTGATCCTTTCTTGTTAGTTTCTCTTCTTTTAAAATTGGCTTCCCGGTTTTGATTATTGCCTGTTCATCTTCAAATGCCTGACGGGCAGCATTTTCAGTAAAGAAATCAAAATCAGATTTACCAATTACCTGTACCGGATCACTTAATCCGAACGAGAGTGCATGAGCCCTGTTATTCCTGATAAACCTGCTTTCCAAATCTTTGAAATACACATGATCGGTAAGGTTATTCATAAGAGCGTTTATCAGGAATTGCTCTTTAATAAGAGCTTCTTCTGCCTTCTTACGAATTGTGACATCCCTTACAACAGTAAGAATATGCGGTACACCATCGAGATTAATAAGGGAAGCTGATAACAATCCAAATACTATACTTCCATCCTTTGACAAAAATTTAGCTTCAAAGTTTCTTATTTCCCCGTTTGCCTCAAGTTCCTTCACCATATACTCTCGGTCCTCCAGGGTAAACCATATGTTCATCTCAAGTGAAGTTCTTCCTATCGATTCGCTTTCAGTATAACCCATTATATTTGTGAATCCCTCATTAATAGAGACATACATTCCATCTGATAGCCGGTTAATATTGATTGAATCAGGACTTGTTATATATGCAATTTTGAATTTTTCCTCACTCTTTCTTAAGTTTTCTGTCTCGACTTTGAGCCGTGATATCTCTTTCTCATATAATTCTTTTGCAGAATTATATTCATTCTTTAAATCGTTAAGCTCTTTTATAAGTCCCGCTTGTTTCTCTTCTTCGATGTTCATAAAGCTTTATATTATTTAGATAAAACACAAGATACGAAATTTCAGACACATCGTTTGATTTTCCAATCATCGCTATGGAGTTATTATTATACGATTTAGGATGTGAGAGGTTGAAAAGATGAAGTGTTCTTACTACATTTGCGGCAATAAAAAAAAAATGCAATACGATATAAAACCGGGTATTAAGGGTCTCATTTTTGATCTCGACGGAACTCTGGCCGATACAATGCCATATCACCTAAAAGGTTGGCGAATGGCTTGCAAAAAATTTGGCGCCGATATTGATACAACTTTTCTAAGAAAACATACTGGTACACCAGGATGGATAATTGCAGAGGAGATTATTAACGAGTGCAAGCTAAACGGGAAGGTAACTATTGATCAACTAATGGATGCAAAGCTTATTGAATTCTTTAAAGAGCAACATCTGGTCAAACCCATCAAACCTGTTGTGGATATAGTAAAAAAATATTATGGGAAAATACCTATGGCTGTCGGCACCGGTGGTCACAGGGATGCTGTTGAACGGACTCTGGACGTTACACACCTCAGGAAGTATTTCGACATTATTGTTACTGCAAATGATGTAGATAATTTCAAACCTCATCCTGAAACCTTTCTAAAATGTGCAACTCTGATGAAAGTTAAACCAGAATTCATTGAAGTCTTTGAGGATGCAGAACTTGGTATTGAAGCTGCAATAAATGCAGGTATGGTTGTCACAGATGTGAGAACATGGTATGATTCGAACTGGTAATGGTGTATGGCACAGAGCACAGAGCACAGAGTTCAGAACTCAGAGATGAGTATTATTTGATTTCCTTTGAGCCTTTGAGCCACTGCGCCCTTAAGCCCTTGAGCCATTTACACCAATATCTTCGTTGTTAAATTAGTAATGCTTGTTTTGATGGCGTCAAATGGTTTCCCGTCTTTTGTACTGTCCTGTTCAACAAACATATATTTCATTCCGGCAATATTTTTAGCTGCAAGAATCTCCTTGAAATTTATCACGCCAGCACCCACTGGAGCAAAATCATCGCTTGCAGTTTTGAAGAATGGTGCCTCTTTGGTATACATGTCTTTCATATGGAAAAGCTGGAACCTTCCGGGGTATTTTTTGAAAAGTTCAACCGGGTTTATCCCGGCTTTGGTGGTCCAGAAAAGATCAAGTTCCATAGTCATAAAGTCTTTGTCCATTTCCGGAAGAAAGATATCGAAATAAGGAATCTTCCCTTCTACTGTACCGAATTCGAAATTATGATTATGGTACCCGAACTGCACCCCGTTTTCCTTCATGATCTTTCCAACTTTGTTCCATTCAGCAACCATTTTCTGATAACCTGCAATTGATTTGCGATCTTTATCATCAACATAAGGCTGCAAACAATATTTAACACCGAGCTGTGCATGGTCTTCTGCCATTTTCCTGGCTTCATCCGCAGTAATACCAGCAGGATTAACACCTGCATGACTACTGATGATTTCCATGCCCAGATCATTTGCCATCTTTTTTAAGTCGCCTGGCAGGTACCCATAAAATTTCCCGTTCCCATAACTGGCTACCTCCAGGTATTTATATCCGGTATCAGAAACCTTTTTCAATGAGCCCGGGACATCCTTTCCCATGGCTTCACGTATAGTATATAACTGAAGTCCGATTCCAAAAGTTTTTGGATCAACATCAGCTGATGGTGAAGCAGGAGATCCAAGGGTTTTCCAATCACTCTTTGAAATGACAATAGCTCCAAGAGCACCTGTGGCAGTTACTCTTAGAAAATCCCTTCTTGATTGTTTTGTTTTCATGGCGATAACAATAAATATTTAAAAATAGAAATTATTGAATCTGAAATATTTTTGAAAATCAGAGAATAAAAGTAATACAAATTACTGAAAGAATAACTGAAAAAGACAAAAGACAACCTGCCTGACGGCAGGCAGGAAGGCACAAGACATAAGTCTTTCCTGATAGATTTCCACCTTTATCTTTTTACTTTTGTCTTTTATCTTATTTAAAAATAAAATTATGATTCAGCTTATCAATACTGCCGACGGTTCACATACTATATATGTACCAGAATTAGGTGAGCACTATCATTCAGTATATGGTGCAGTTCAGGAATCCACTTTTATTTTCATTAGGAATGGTTTCGATTTTTGTAAAGCTGATCCTCTTTCAATTCTTGAAATTGGCTTCGGCACCGGGCTAAATGCACTTCTGACAGCCATCATCAGCTATAAAGGGACAAGAGAGGTCGACTATACTTCAATCGAAAACCATCCGCTTGATATTAAAATTACCTCCTCACTGAATCATTATAAATTTGCGGGTGAATACGGAAGGGAAATTTTTAACCTGATCCATTCATCACCATGGGATATAAGTGTAAATATCTGCACTAACTTCAACCTGAAAAAAATTGAAACTGATTTCACAAAAGAACGACTTGCTGGCAGATATGACTTGATATATTTTGATGCATTCGGGCCTGATAAACAACCTGAAATGTGGACCAGGGAATTGTTTTCAGGAATCTCAGACGTTACAAATAAAAATGGTGTCTTAGTCACCTATTCAGCCAAGGGTGAAGTTAAAAGAAGTCTTAAAGCATGCGGGTTTGATGTAACACTGCTTCCTGGCCCACCGGGGAAAAGGCAGATGATCAGGGCAATAAAAATTTAAAATTTATTTTTTCGATGGTCCTTTTGCTTTCCCTAAAGTATTATCTTAGCGGAAATTTTAAATTTAAAAATGTATCATATGAAAATCAAGGGATTAATTGTATTGACTGGTGTAATAGCTTTAATGCTTGGCTCTTGCGGTCAGAGCTCTCTTAAAAGTACAAACCTAAAAAGTAAAGAAGATTCATTGGCCTATGCTTTCGGTATTGTAAATTATAATGCTTTGAAAAATGATAGTCTGATTCTCGATCCTATGCTTGTCGCAAAAGCAATGATGGACGGAAAAGCAGGAAAACCAATGATGGCTGATGACATTGCACGTAAATATATAACGGGATTTATTAATAAACGTGAAGCCGGAAAGGCTGCAAAAAAAGCAGAGCTCGATAAAGTTAAGTATAAAGATTATATCGAGCAGAATGATGCATTTCTGGCCAAGAATAAAGGAAAAGCAGGTGTAACCACTACCGCCAGCGGGCTGCAGTATGAAGTAATTAAAATGGGTACAGGTCCAAAACCAACTGCTCAGAATACTGTAAAGGTCCATTATGTCGGAACGCTCATCGACGGTACTGAATTTGACTCATCAGTTAAAAGAAATCAACCTGCAACGTTTCCTGTATCTGGTGTTATACCTGGTTGGACAGAGGCTTTACAGCTCATGCCGGTCGGTTCAAAATTTAAACTCTGTATTCCTTCAACAATAGCTTATGGGGCAACAGGAGCAGGAGAAGTTATTAAACCATTTTCAACACTTATCTTCGAAGTTGAACTACTCGAAATTGTAAAATAATATGACGACGGCAGAAATACAAACTCCTAAAGGTATCATGAAAGTCAGCTTCTTTGAAGCCGATGCACCCGGTACTGTGGAGAATTTTATTACGCTGGCGAAAAAAGGGTTCTACGACGGACTTGCTTTTCACAGGGTTATTCCGGATTTTGTTATTCAGGGAGGTTGCCCTCTTTCGAGGGACATGAGCGATCCCAGAGTAGGGACAGGCGGTCCGGGATACAAAATAAACTGTGAATTAACAGGTGAAAATCAATACCACGACAGAGGTGTTCTTTCTATGGCCCATGCAGGAAGAAACACAGGTGGATCACAATTCTTCATATGTCACAGCCGTACCAACACAAAACACCTCGATCGGCAACACACATGCTTCGGGAAAGTGTTTGAAGGTCTCGATGTTATTGATAAAATACGGCAGGGTGACAAAATTGAAAAAATAATTATTCACGAAGAATAAAAAGAAATGGCTTTTGAAATCACGGGAAAAGTAATAGATATCTCTCCTGTTAATCAGGTTAGCGACAAATTCAAAAAACGCGAGTTTGTAATAGAGAAAAAAGAATCGGGTGGCGCAGCTGTATTTATTGACTATATCAAATTTCAGCTCATACAGGATAAATGTGACCTTATCAACGAATCATATCTTAATGAGGATGTTAAGATATGGTTCAACCTCAAAGGAAACAAATGGGAACGGGATGGCAAGATTAATTATTTTACCAACCTTGATGCATGGAAAATAGAAAAAACATCTTCAGCGGGCAGGGATCAGAATGTTCCATCACATACTACTCTTGAGGATATTCCGCCTGAAAATGATGAACTTAGTGATTTGCCATTCTGATAAAAAAGAGACTGAAACGAAAATTCAGTCTCTTTTTTTATACGGCAGATGACTTCTCTTTCAGATAGTATTGCCGGTTTGAATTTGCAATCCGTACTTCATTTTGTTAATTTTGCACGGGACCGGCGAAACCAAATCCACTCCGGAAATGTTTAGCATTGGGATAATTATGTAATGATTCAAATTTTAATACCAATTTTAACATGACGAAATTAAGACAGATCATTATATTTTTTCTTTCGGTTATCAGCTTTGTTAGTCAGTCACAGGTCCCGACAAATCAGGTTCCTGCAAATCCACGTCAGATACTCATGCCTTACAACAGAATGATTCAGCCAGCAGGAACCCAGATCTATTTTGGTGACAGGTCCCTGGAAAATCACTCACTTGATGCTGCTTTATCGCCTGATAATCAGTGGCTGGCTATAGAAGAAAGATATACCATCGTCTTTATAAGTACTGTCGATAAAACAGTAAGATTCGTTCTTGACAATAATACGTATGCGGACCTTCTAGGAGGAATGAACACGTACTCAGGAATCACCTGGCATAAAGGGAAGAAAGGTCCGGAAGTACTCTGGAGTGCAATCGGAAATAACAACCGTTCCTATGTTGTATCGGCAACATGGAATGGTACTAAAGCTGAATTCGGAAGAATGCTGGAATACAAAACACAACCACCTTCCAGGCTGGCTCTTCCAAATGAAATACTGATAATGAAGGAATCTTCAAAGGAATATTTATATGTGGTCCTGAACGGGAATAATAAAGTCATTAAACAGGACTTTATTACCGGAGATACGATCTGGGTAGCTGATCCAGGGGTGGCTCCCTATGGTCTGACAATGGCTTCAGGAAAATTGTATGTAACTAACTGGGCGGGAAGAACCCCGGAAGCTGATGACAAAGAAGTTGCCGGTGTACCATGGGGTCTGGCAAGAGTTGATAACAAAACAGCAGGCGGAGCCACCAGGGAAGGAAGCGTTGCTATTATTGACGCTACGACAGGAAAAATAATCAAAGAGCTGGTAGTCGGTCTTCATCCAAACAGCATTATATCTGACAATTCGGGAAAATACGTCTATCTGACTAATTCTAACAGCGATAATGTGACTGTTATAAATACATCAACTGACGATATTTCCGAAACAATAAGTGTAAAATTGCAGCCGGGAATTAATACCTATTTCGGTGATTCACCAAACGGCCTTTGTCTTTCGCCCAACGGAAAAAATCTGTTTGTTGCAAATGGCATGGACAATGCGCTGGCAGTCATTAATCTAGGCAAAAATGCAACAGCCAAAGCCTCTGAAGCAAAGAGTGTCGTTACCGGTTTCATCCCTACAGGAGCCTACCCTTCAGCGATTTGTTATCTCAACACCGGATATTTATATGTCTGTAATATTGAAGCCTCAGGGGCCAGAGTAGGACAGCCCAGCAAAAATACCACGAACCTTGCCTATAACTCCCATAATATGCTTGCCTCAATATCGGTGATCCGGGTTCCGGGTACAAAAGCTCTTCAGGCCTATACCGATACTGTTATAGCAGTAAATAACCTCTCAAGGGCAATTTCAGCGAGAGAAAAACCCAGGAATTCGGTCCTGCCAAAACCTCTGCCTGAAAGAATAGGTGAACCATCGGTATTTAAGCATGTGCTATATATAATTAAGGAAAACAGAACATATGATCAGATTCTCGGAGATATGAAACAGGGAAATGGAGATGCCGGTTTATGCATTTACGGGTCTGAGGTTACCCCTAATACCCACAAGCTGGCACAAGAGTTTATGCTTATGGATAACTTCCATGTTTCAGGGAAATGTTCAGCAGAAGGTCACCAATGGACAGATGCTTCCATTGTAACAGATTATATTGAAAAGAATATGAGAGCCTGGTTCAGAAGCTACCCTCATGTTCAGACTGATGCACTAGTCTATGCACCTACAGGATTTATATGGGATAATGCTCTCCGTAAAGGAAAATCAGTGAGAATCTATGGAGAAGCTTCAGTTCCTTTACATGACAATAATCTTAATTGGACAGATATCTATAAGAAATACATTAGCGGGGAAAAGGTGGAGTTTAAAAACTACACAACAATTGAACCTGTGAAGAAAATCCTTAGTCAGACATATCCGTCATTTGGAAATCACGAGTTTTCAGATGCGATGAGAGCAGATGCATTGATCAAAGAACTAGATGGTTATGAAGCTGCACCTGGTGATCAGCTTCCTGAATTGATGGTAATTGCTCTCCCTAATGACCATACTGCAGGAACCAGGCCCGGTAGCCCCACTCCAAGGGCCATGGTTGTCGACAACGATCTGGCTCTCGGTCGAATTGTTGAGGCTTTCTCAAAAAGCAGGTTCTGGGAAAATACGGTCATTTTTGTAGTTGAGGATGACTCTCAGAGCGGTTGGGACCATGTATCAGCATACCGAACAGTAAGCCTGATTATCAGTCCTTATTCAAGATTGAAAAATGTAAATCACACATTTTATACTCAACCTTGCCTTGTCAGAACAATTGAGCAGATACTTGGGCTTCCACCGATGAATATACAGGATGCTATAGCAAATCCAATGTCTGATTGCTTCACAGATAAACCGGACTTAACTCCCTTTAAAGCGCTACCAAATAATTTCCCGATTGACGAGATGAACCCACCGCTTGCATCCCTATCAGGGAAAGCTCTGCACTTCGCAAAAGCGAGTATGCTACCTGAATATGATGGAGTTGACTCGGGCGATGATGATCTTTTGAACAGAATACTCTGGTTTGCAGCAAAAGGAAATACGGCTTATCCTTCAAAGTTAGCTGGTGGAAAAGATGATGAAGATGACAAATAGAAAAGTTTAAAGTGACCTAGAGTTTGGAGTACTTAAAATTAAAAGAATCAATATTTAGAACATAAACTATAACTTTAGTCACTCTAGTCACTTTAGTCACTTTAGTCACTCTAGTCACTTCGAATAGTATTTAATTATGAACAACCCGCTACTCGATAAATGGAATACTCCTTTCGGAACTCCTCCTTTTAACCTTTTTGAGACAACTCATTTCAAACCTGCAGTTGAAGAAGCCATTAAATCGGCTGCAGAAGAAATTAAAATAATTACAGATAATACTGATCGGCCGGATTTTGAAAACACAATAGCATCACTCGACAGAGCCGGTGAAACTCTTGGAAGAATAACATCAGTCCTGTTCAATCTGAACAGCGCTGAAACAAACAAAGCTATTCAGGAAGTGACTCAGGAGGTATCACCGATCCTCACGCGCTTTTCAAATGATATTACTCTTAACGAAAAACTTTTCGAAAGGATAAAAACTGTATCCGGATCAAAGGAAACTTCAGGACTCAACACTGAACAAAAGATACTTACAGAAAGGAAATTCAGAAATTTCATGCTGGGTGGTGCAGCTTTAAAAGAAGAAGAAAGGAAACGGTTCAGGGCAATATCTGAGGAACTGGCAACACTCTCCCTTAAATTTGAAGAAAATGTGCTTGAAGAGACGAATTCTTTTGAACTGTACATTACTGAAAGAAGAGATCTGGCCGGCCTCCCTGAAAGTCTGATTCAAATGGCAGCGATGGAAGCTGATTTGAGAAAGAAACAGGGGTGGGTTTTCACTCTCCATTTTCCAAGTTATGTGCCATTTATGCAATACTCTGAGAACAGATATCTTCGTGAGAAGATGTTAAAAGCATACTCCTCCCGTGCCTTCAGAGACAATGAATTTGACAACAGTCAAAATGTTCTGAAGATAGTAAACCTACGTCTTGAAATAGCCAGAATGCTGGGATTCAGCACTTTTGCTGAAATGGTAGCAGGCGACCGAATGGCTGACACCCCTGAAAAGGTTGAAAAATTTCAGGAAGAGCTTTATCAGGCTTCAAAACCTGCTGCTTCAAGGGATTTTGATCATATCAGGCAATTTGCCGAAAGTATTGGACATACAGGTACAATTGAAAGGTGGGACTGGGCTTACTTCTCTGAGAAACTAAAGAAAAAACTCTTTGATATTGATGATGAAATTCTTAAACCATATTTCAGTCTTGAAAAAGTTGAAGCAGCCATTCTGAATCTGGCGACTACACTTTATGGTATCACATTTATCAGAAACTATACAATTCCGGTCTACAATCCCGAAGTAAAGACATTCGAGGTATACGATCATTATAATTCCTTTCTTTCAATTCTATATCTCGATTACCATCCTCGTCCGGGAAAGAATGGCGGAGCATGGATGACAAGCTACAGAGATCAGAAGAATGAGAAGGGAAATGAGGTAAGACCTCTGATCTCAATAGTTGCCAACTTTACCCGGCCATCGGAAACCCGACCTTCACTCCTGTCGTTTAATGAACTGACCACATTGCTTCATGAATTCGGGCACTCATTACATGGGATGTTGACTAAATGTACCTACGAGGGTCTGTCAGGTACAAATGTAGCCCGTGATTTCGTTGAATTGCCATCGCAGTTTATGGAGAACTTTGCTTTCGAAAAAGAATGGCTTGATTCGTGGGCAACACATTATATAACCGGAGAAAAAATCCCTGACGAAATCATGAGTAAGATCAAAGAATCTTCGACATTTAATGAAGGATACGCCTGTTACCGTCAGTTAAGTTTCGGTTTCCTCGATATGGCATGGCATACAATAAAAAATCCGGTTAATACAAATATTTCTGATTTTGAAACATCGGCTATGGCAAAAACCGATTTATTTCCACCTGTTAAAGGTTTAAATATGAGTGCTTCTTTCGGACATATATTCGGTGGTGGGTATGCTGCGGGTTATTATGGATACAAATGGGCAGAGGTACTTGATGCTGACGCTTTCAGTTATTTCAGGGAAACAGGTATATTCAACAAGGAAACTGCAGCATCTTTCAGGAAAAACATTCTTGAAAAGGGAGGAAGTGAGAAACCTCAAGATCTTTATGTCAGTTTCAGAGGTAAAGAACCTTCAATTGATGCTCTTCTGATTAGAAGTGGATTGAAATAAATAAGATCAGGTGCATGGTCCAAGGTAAGCTACAAGGTACAAATTACCAGGTTATTAGAATATAGAAAATGCAACCTGCAACATACAACATGCAATGTTATCAAATAATAATTAATACTATCTTTGCAATGTCTTATATCAAAAATTATAATACTATTTAATTTACTATTTATCAACATATTAACTCAAGCAATATGATTCTCTTTTTTGAAGGTATATCCAAAAACCTGATTGCAGTTGGAACCTCTGAAATACTTCCGGAACCAGATATAGAAAAACTTTTGTGGTTATTTGGGGACGCCGGACTTCTTAATGAGGAAAAGCTGGAAGGTGTTTTCATCGGACCAAGAAAAGAGATGATAACTCCATGGAGTACGAATGCGGTCGAGATTACGCAAAACATGGGAATAGGGGGAATTAAGAGAATAGAGGAGTTTCATAAAACAACACTGGAAAAACCTCATTACGATCCAATGCTTCAATCGCTCTACAAAGGGCTGGATCAGAGTATCTTCACTATAGACAAACTACCTGATCCGGTATATTATATTGATGATATAAAACAATATAATTTAAAGGAGGGGCTGGCTCTAAATGATGAAGAGGTTGAATATCTTGATAAATTAAGTAAATCAATTGGACGAAAGTTAACTGATAGTGAAGTATTTGGCTTTTCGCAGGTTAATTCCGAACACTGCCGTCATAAAATCTTCAATGGGACTTTTATTCTTTCGGGTGATGAAAAGAAGGAAACTCTTTTCCAGATGATTAAAGCAACAACCAAAATCAATCCGAACAGTGTTGTTTCGGCCTATAAAGATAATTGTGCATTTGTGCAGGGTCCGGTTGTTGAGCAATTTGCTCCGGAAACACAGGACAAGCCTGATTTTTTCAATGTAACAGACTATGAATCTGTTCTTTCAATTAAAGCTGAAACACATAATTTCCCTACAACAGTAGAACCATTCAACGGTGCTTCAACTGGTACAGGAGGTGAGATCAGGGATCGGATTGCAGGAGGTAAAGGTGCTTTTCCGATTGCAGGGACAGCTGTATATATGACATCCTATCCTCGTCCGGATGGTAACCGGCCCTGGGAAGAAGGAACACAGGAAAGACCATGGCTTTATCAGACACCGGAAGATATCTTAATTAAGGCATCAAACGGAGCCAGTGATTTTGGAAATAAATTCGGTCAACCGCTTATTTGCGGTTCGGTGTTTACCTTCGAACATTTTGAAAACCTGAAAAAGTTTGGTTATGATAAGGTTATAATGCTCGCGGGAGGAATAGGAATTGGTAAAAAGAAGGACAGCGAGAAAAATATCCCTGAGAAAGGCGATCTGATTGTATTACTTGGTGGTGATAACTACAGGATAGGAATGGGTGGAGGTGCAGTTTCATCAGTAGATACAGGTAAATTCGATAGTTCAATTGAATTAAATGCTGTTCAGCGCGCCAACCCCGAAATGCAGAAAAGAGTTTATAATGCGATAAGGGCTCTTGGTGAATCTGAGAATAATCCGATCGTTTCAATTCACGACCATGGAGCCGGCGGTCATCTGAACTGCCTTTCAGAACTTGTGGAAGCAACAGGAGGTAAAATTGATATCAGTAAACTACCGGTGGGCGATCCTACTCTCTCGGCGCGGGAAATCATCGGTAATGAGTCACAGGAACGTATGGGTCTGATAATGAAAAAGATCCATATTGATACTTTAAGGAAAATAGCTGAAAGAGAAAGAGCTCCGTTCTATATAATCGGTGAGGTAACCGGCGATATGCTTTTTACTCTCGAGAATCCTGTCACAAAAGAAAAACCGATTGATTTAGCACTTACATCACTTTTCGGTAACCCTCCGAAAACAATCATGAATGATATATTTGTAGAAAATAACTACAAAAAACTTGAATATTCAATTCAAAAAATTGAGGAGTATGCGGAACAGGTTCTTCAGCTTGAGGAGGTCGCCTGTAAAGATTGGTTGACCAACAAGGTAGATCGGTCCGTAACAGGCAGACTCGGTAAACAGCAATGTGCAGGTCCGCTACAGCTACCATTGAATAACCTGGGAGCTATAACACTTGATTACAGGGGTAAAAAAGGAATGGCAACTTCAATCGGGCATGCTCCTGCATCGGGACTGATTAATCCGGAAGCCGGTTCAGTACTCTCTATTGCGGAAGCTCTTACAAATATCATCTGGGCTCCTCTTTCAGACAAATTAAAAAGTGTTTCCCTCTCGGCCAACTGGATGTGGCCATGCAAAAATCCTGGCGAGGATGCACGACTTTATTCAGCAGTGAAGGCTGCAAGTGATTTTGCCATTGCCCTCGGCATCAATATACCTACAGGAAAAGACAGTCTTTCGATGACGCAAAAATATAATGATCAGGTTGTGTATTCTCCAGGTACTGTGATAATTTCCGCAGCAGCAGAAGTTGAAAACATCCGAAAAATTGTCGAACCAGTCATTGTAAACGACCCTTATACAAGCCTTCTTTATATAGACATGAGCCGGGATAAATTTAAACCCGGAGGCAGTAGTTTTGCGCAGATACTGAACAGGCTTGGCGACGATGTTCCAACTATAACTGACCCTGCCTATTTTAAGGAAGTTTTTGACACAATACAGGATCTCATACTTAACGGCAAAATTCTTTCAGGGCATGATATATCGGCAGGAGGGATGTTAACAACTCTCCTGGAAATGACTTTCTCGAATACATCCGGAGGAATATCAGTTAATCTTACAGCTCTTGACGAAGATGATACAGTTAAGGTTCTATTCAGTCAAAACCCGGGTATTATTATCCAGGTTAATGATGAAGATGAAGTTGCTGAAATTCTGCTTGAAAATGGTATTTCATATTTCTCTATCGGTCACCCTACAAACGAAAGAACATTGTTTGTGACAAACAATAATGACCGGTTAACCTTTGATATTGATAAGCTACGTGATAAATGGTTCCGTACTTCATATCTACTCGACAGGCGTCAATGCGGGCCCGAACTGGCACTCGAACGATTTAATAATTATAAAAATCATGAACTGGATATCAAGTCAAATGATTTTGCCGGAACCTTTAAATCTCTGGGAATAACTCCTGAGAGAAGGAAAAAATCAGGTATCAGGGCTGCAATAATAAGAGAGAAAGGTGTTAATGGCGACAGGGAGATGGCTTATGCACTTTACCTGGCAGGTTTCGATGTGAAAGATGTGCATATGACAGACCTCATATCAGGAAGAGAAACCCTTGAGGAGATAAGTCTGATAGTTTTTGTAGGAGGCTTTTCAAATTCAGACGTTTTAGGATCTGCTAAAGGTTGGGCAGGAGCTTTCAGATATAATGAAAAAGCGCGTATCGCCCTTGATAATTATTATAAAAGAACTGATACTCTGTCTCTTGGTGTATGTAACGGATGTCAGCTAATGGTTGAGCTTAATCTTTTGTATCCACATCATAAAGATAAAACAAAACTGATGCTCAATAAGTCTCATAAATTTGAGTCAGGTTTTTTGGGAGTGAAGATTTTAGAAAATAACTCAGTAATGCTCGGTAACATGACTAATATGGAGCTTGGAATATGGGTAGCTCATGGAGAGGGGCAGTTTAGTATGCCATATCCGGAAAACAAGTATCACATACCGTTAAAATTCAGTAAACATACATATCCTGCCAATCCAAATGGATCAGATTATGACATCGCCGGATTATGTTCAGAGGATGGTCGTCATCTTGTAATGATGCCTCATCTGGAAAGAGCCTATTTCCCATGGCAATGTGGTTTTTATCCTGATGACAGAAAAAATGATGATGTTACTCCATGGATAAAAGCATTTGTCAATGCAAGGGAATGGATTAAGAAAAGAAAATAGATTCTTCTTTCTCTAAAAAGATTTTGTATATCAATAGAGATCAGAGATCAGGGATAAGAGATAAGGGAAAAGGCTCTATACTCTGTGCCTGTTACCTTGTAGTCGGGGTCAGAAAGACGGATAAAAGTTTTGAATTCTCTGATCCTGAACTTCCTATTTTATTATGATTCTTAGTTGCAATTTTCTCACTGATTATCTGAATATTATAAAGTCCGGTATCCTGGATATAGAGTGACCCGATAAATGAATCGGCCCTGAAGTAGGGATAAGTCACATCAGTTGAGTTATGTATTATTTTGTCGATTGCAGGATGAGCTTCAATCCTGTTATCAAGAATGCTTACCCGTACCGAATTATTATATTTCAGATCGGTTGTGTCTTTTGTAGCGCTTGATAACCAGACATTAAAACGTCCTGATTTTGACACAACAACGCTCCATTCAGCTGTATTGCTTGAAGGATTTACCACGTCCTGATAGCAGTCTGCTTTATCAACTTTAAGTGAAATAGTCCCATCTGCCTGCTGCAATATCTTGTTTTGAACAAGATTATTTTTAACATCTTTATCTCCAACTGTACTCTTGCATGAATAAAACAAGATGATCCCCATTACTGCAAGCAATCCATACGTTTTGCTTCTCATTTTTCAATATTTTAATTTGTTATAACCTGTCCTAATAACGTGCGAAAAACAATTTCAGTATATAAAATGTTTGAAATTGAAAATTAAAATCAATTG
>Ga0302164_10000192_pt1 | contig 22519 bp, 16 predicted proteins | sample I_Fen_E3_1_FD_193500 | JGI IMG/M metagenome (GOLD analysis project Ga0302164, IMG submission 193500) | Peat permafrost microbial communities from Stordalen Mire near Abisko, Sweden - I_Fen_E3_1 | ecosystem: Environmental > Terrestrial > Soil > Wetlands > Permafrost | place: Sweden: Abisko...
TAAATAGTGAATATCCTCCCTGTCAAAAGGTGTAATAAAATTCTTTCCCAGTTCAGTAAATATCTGGTGGGTATAATCATCATTCACATGCTCCATATCTTCAATTTCCTTGATCAATTTTGCCCTTTCGTCAAAATCGGGTTCATTAACCACTTCCTTTAATTTTTCACCCATTTTAACCAATACATCCACCACACTTTCAAACAGCTGAAAAAACACCCTGTCTTTAGGTAAGAATATCTTTAATATCGAATTCAAGCCTGCCATAGTTATAAATTTAGCGGCAAAGGTTATTTATTAGTGTAAAAAAATAAAATACTTTTAAAATGGTAATGATTTATTAACACAGAAGTAATATTTAATTGTTATTAATTTAATTATCCTACAGTATCTCAGAAGATATTAGTTTAATTAAAATATCCATTAGCAATTGTCAACCAGTCTAATTTTAAATTGGTTCTAAAAAAATCATGTTCTTACTGCAATACTTTATCCAATAATCTTTCCTTAACAATTTATTGCTTATTAAGTAACATGCAAGAAAAGTGTTTTTAATCTAATCCACTGCATCTTTGCTGCAAGTAAAAATACTGCACCACAATAGCCTATTTTTATATGTTTTTAACTTTACCCAAGTTATAACTGCAGTTAGTTTTGGTAATAGAACATAGCATCTTTCTCATGTTGCGTTTGGCAGGACCCTTTCTCAGGTCCTGCTTTTTATTTACATCTATTAATAGTTCCACCAAAGTAACAGCAGATACTAAACAGCTATTAAAAAAATCAAGTCCCAGATTATTTTTAGAAGTAAATCTAAATAGGCTTATTTTAGACTTATAGTTTTTGTTGCTGCAAACCATAAAAAGCATTACTACATGCAGGAAGATATTATTGTTCAAATAACAAACAAATTAAAAGATATCCGTAAGGAAAAAAATATTACCCTCCAGGAACTGGCTGAAGCGGCAGGGGTAACAAAAGGAATGCTGAGCCAGGTTGAAAACAACCGTACTATCCCGTCTCTGACTGTTTTTTTAAACATCATTAAATCACTGCATGTAGATATCAATGATTTTTTCCAGGATTTTACCACTGCGCAGGACAGCAAAGTTATATTTAAGAAAGCTACGCAATACCAGGCTTTTGAAAAAGAAAATACCATTGGCTTCCATTATCAAAGAATAATGTCTTCGGCAATAAATGAATACCATGTGGATTTTGTATTGCTTACCCTTATGCCCAATGCGCAAAGAGCCATGGTGCAAACTGATGCCTACGAATTCAAGTACATTTTAAAAGGTAAGGTGGAATATACAATTGGAGAAGAGGTTTTTATAATGGAAGCCGGCGACTCCATTTTTTTTGACGCTACTGAACCTCACAACCCTAAAAATTTAGGTGATACTGATGCCCAATTGCTTGTGATTTACATCTTTAACGCTCCAAAGTAATTACTGCCGGTTTAAACAAAAGGCCCCGATTTGTTTACCCACATTAAACAATTGCCCAATTTGGTTACAATTAGTTTACTTTAACTTAACTTTTAGTGAACTATTTGTTAAACCCTCAAAATTAGTTTTGCTCCACAAACAAAAACTCTGTTTATGAAGCAATCAAAACTCCAACTAACAAAAATCCTGCTGTTGATTTTTAGTTTAGTGTATGCCCCCACCCTTTTACTGGCCCAACAAAATGTGCAGGTAAAAGGTAAAGTAACCGATGCTGCAACCAACAAACCACTGGAAGGTGTAAGCATCGTTGTAAAAAATTCATCTTACGGTACGCAATCCGACAAGGAGGGCAGTTTTAAACTTGCCGTAATAAAAGGAGAAAAGATCGTGATCAGTTTTAGCGGCTACCAGCAACAGGTAGTAAACGCCACTGATAATTTTTTAAACATTCAGCTTACACCGGCAGCTTTACAATTAGACGATGTGGTGGTAACTGCTTTGGGCGTAAGAAAAGAAACTAAAAGACTGGGCTATGCTGTGCAGGAAATTAAAGGGAGCGACCTGGTAAAAGCAAGAGAACCTAACCCGGTGAATGGCCTGGTAGGTAAAGTTGCGGGCCTTGATGTAGCCATCAACAGGGAAATGCTGGCGGCACCTGCCGTTTCTTTACGCGGCGGAAATATTTCACTGTATGTAGTAGATGGAATGCCCATAACATCCGATACCTGGAATATCAGCCCCGATGACATTGAATCTTACACCGTATTAAAAGGCCTTGCAGCCACTGCATTGTATGGCAGCCGTGCACAAAATGGTGCCATCTTAATTACCACCAAAAAGGGAAAGAAAAACGGTAAAGGCTATACTATTGAAATTAACTCCAGCGTGCAGATAGATAAAGGTTTTATTGCATTGCCTAAGTCTCAATCACTGTATGGCGGTGGCGACTACTCGCAATATGCATTTGGCGATGGCAAAGGTGGTGGAATTAACGACGGAGATTATGATGTATGGGGGCCAAAATTTGAAGGGCAGTTAATACCTCAATACAATAGTCCAATTGACCCCGTTACTGGTGTAAGAAAAGGTACGCCTTACTTATCTGTAGGTGCCAACAATTTAAAAAACTTTATACAAGCTGGTATCCTTAATACCAATAACTTAAGCTTTAGCTCTGCCGGTGATCGTTATAATATCAGGATGTCTTTGAGCAATACGTATCAAAGAGGTATTATCCCTAACACCAAACTAAATACGTATAATTTTAACCTTAACACCAGCTACGATTTAAGCAGTAAAATAAAAGTGGAAGGTGGCTTAAACTACAACCGCCAAACCACACCTAATATTCCTGATGTACAGTATGGCCCTAACAGTGTGATCTATAATATGACTATCTGGACGGGTGCCGATTGGGATGTAACTGCTCCGGATATCAGGAATTACTGGCAGCCCGGTAAAGAAGGCATTCAATCCAACTTTGCAGAATACCAACGTTACCACAACCCATGGTTTATGAGTTATGAATGGTTGCGTGGGCATTATAAAACCGACATCTTTGGTAATATCGGCATTACTTATAAAGCCAATAAAAATATAGAAGCTACAGTAAGGGGCAACATCAGCTCTAATGACGTGCTTCGTAATGAAAAGATGCCGTATTCTGCACACCCATATGGCCGCGAAGGCAACCGTGGCGACTACCGTGAAGACAGGCGTTCATTAACCGATAATAACATTGAAGGATTTGTAAAGTATAACGGTAAATTTAAAAACTTACTTGGCATCAGTGCACTTGGTGGTGTAAATGCCCGAAACTTCAGCTACAATTCAAGCTATACTACTACCGATTATCTTAACGTTCCGGGTTTATATTCTTTTTCTAACTCTTTAAACCCCGTAAAGGCGTATAGTTTTAATGCCAATATGCTGGTATTAAGTGCTTATTATTCTTTAACACTTGATTACAAAAATTACTTGTCCGTTACTACCACCGGAAGGGTAGATAAACACTCCAGCTTACGTGCCGATAACAACTCTTACTTTTATCCTTCAGTTTCAGCAGCTACAGCAGTATCTGATTATGTAAAGCTGCCTAAAGCTATTACCTTCCTCAAGTTCAGGGCAAGTTATGCTTCTGCAAAATCACCTAACACTACAACGTATATAGGGCCGGCGGCTTATCCGCTCGGTTACGGGGCACCGTATGTATCTATTTATGGCGGGCCATCATACTCTTTGAGTGATCCTGCATATAGCATTACCAGTGTGTACAACAATCAAACAGGTGCAGTGGCACCGGGAAATAAAATTGATCCTAACGTAAAGTCATCTGAACTTACCAGTACCGAATTTGGTATGGATGTTAAATTTTTGCATAACCGCTTAGGGTTTAATGCTACTTACTATTCTAATATTAAAGGGCCTGGTATTGTTAGTTTACCCATTTCTCAAACCACCGGCATCACAGGTATTACTACCAATGCAATTAAAACCAAATTATCTGGAGTTGAATTATCGCTGATGGGTACACCCATTCAAAACAAAAACGGTTTACGCTGGGATGTATTGGTAAACTGGAGCACCTATAAAGAAGTGTACAAAGACCTGCCTTCCAATTTTGAAAGCTACCAGTTTCACCAGGGTGACAGGGTAGATAAATTATATGCCAAAGTAGAAGCCAAAACACCAGACGGACAGGTAATCAATAACAGTGCCGGATACCCTGTATATCTTCCAAAAAACCAATATGTAGGAAATGGTGATGTGGATTGGAGCTGGGCAGTAAACAACAAGATCTCTTATAAAACATTTAGTTTGTCTTTCCAATTTGACGGAAAAGTAGGTGGCATTGTGCAGGATTATGTAAAGAGAAAAGGAACTGAAGGTGGTAGTAATATTGAAACCATTGAAGGTGCTGTTGGTGCGGCAAGAGATTACGAGTTTCATCATTATAACGATCCCGGTTTTGTTGGCACTTATATTGGTGAAGGTGTTCAAATTGCTAATGGTGCTACTATTCAGTACGATCCTGTTACAGGCGTAATCACCAATATGGCTGCTTTACAATTTAAAGCCAACGGTTCCAAAGCCAAATACATACAGGATTACGTAAGCAGTTTCTTCAATGATTTTGAACATACTTCAGTTGCAAAAACCTATGCCAAACTCAGAGAAGTGGTATTGACCTATTCTCTTCCAAAAAAATTGCTGGGCAAAAATGGTTTTATTACCAAAATAGATGTGTCGCTGGTGGGCAGGAACCTCTTATATTTCTTCCCTTCCCGCTTTCATGATATTGATGTGGACCAATACAGTGGCAGAGATATTTACAATGGCAACAGCCGTGAACCTAACCTGCAAACACCTACCACAAGAAGTTATGGTGTTAACCTCAATATTGCTTTTTAATCACAAACCGTTAAAAAAAATACAATGAAAAAAATATCATACATCATCCTGGCAGCAATTGGTATTACCGTTGCAGGCACAGGCTGTAAGAAAAAATTTGATGAATATGCTGTCAATCCCAATCAACCCACATCAGTACCGGCATACCTTTTATTGCGCCAGGTAGAAAATGATCTTCCTGTTTTACCGGGCGGTGATGCGGACAAGTTTTGCCAGTTTACCTTATCCTCTTATACTTATTACGGTACCAACGAATACTGGACCGGCGCTGCAGGTTTAAATTATGGTACGCTTAATAATATTGTGGCTATGGAAAAAGAAGCAGAAAAAGCATCCGGCGCCAATAATCCTTACAGTGCATTAGCAAAATTTTTTAAAGCCTACTTCTTCATTAATATGACTTTAAAAGTGGGCGATATCCCTATGAGCGAAGCATTAAAAGGGCTGGATAATCCTACCCCAAAATATGATTCGCAAAAAGATGTGTTCAAACAATCGCTGCAATTGCTGGAAGATGCCAACACTCAAATGACCACATTGATCGCTTCTGCAAACAGTGCGATATTGGGCGATTTTTATTACAAAGAAAGTGTGGCTAATCCTAAAGACGGTTTACAATCATTAAAGCAGTGGCAAAAAGTGGTGAATACTTTTAAATTAAGATTACTGGTACACTTAAGTAAAAAATTCAGTGAAACCCTGGCCAATCCTACCAAGTATCCCATCATGGAAAGTATGGCTGATAACCTGGAGTATGTTTACAATGCCAACTACAACAAGTATCCCAATAACAAAGAAAACTTTGGTTTTGATGCATTGCGTTTGTGCGTAGCAGCTACCTGGCTAAATAACCTTGCTGCTTTAAATGACCTGCGTGCTATGAAAGTAGCTGACCCTGCAAGAGGCCTTGGCTTTTCAGATACTTCTTTCAAATCATTTGTGGGAGCAAGTAATGGCGAAGATGTAAGTACGATGGGTGGTAAAGTGGTAGCAGGTTTGTACTCTCCTATTGGCCGTAAGAGATATTATGATGGCCTGACCGGTGAGAATACTTTTATTATTGGATATCCCGAAATGTGTTTCAATATTGCCGAAGCCATTAACCGTGGCTGGGCGACAGGAGATGCAGACAGCTGGTACCAAAAAGGTATTAAAGCCATGTTTGGTTTTTACGGCATTACTGATGGAAACAATACCGTTAGTTTTTTGAGGGTTGGTGCATTAGGCCCCGGCGATTATGTAAGTTATACGTACAACTTTAGTTATGCTGCTTATTTTACTCAACCGGCAGTTAAATATGCCGGTAATAATGCCACAGGTTTAAACCAGATTTTATTACAAAAATATTTAGCCTTTGGCCGTAACTCTGGTTTTGAAGCTTATTACCAATGGCGCAGAACCGGCGTACCAACCTTTTTAACAGGTGCAGGTATTGGTAACAGTGGTGTTATTCCTTTGCGCTGGCAGTATCCTTCTTCGGAATTGTCTACCAATAAAGTAAACAATACTGCTGCAGTACAAAGCCAGTATAGTGGCAACGATAATATCAATTCAAAAATGTGGATCATTCAATAACGCTGTCTTCGTTACAATCACTCATATATACAAAGTGCTGGAGCTTCTATAAGCTCCAGCCACTATTTTAAAACCATTATTATGAAAGTTGTTAAATATATTTTATTACTGGTGCTATGCCACACCATTATGAGTGGCGCATCAGCACAATCAAAAACAGAGAACATTGTAATTGTTACATTAGATGGTATGCGCTGGCAGGAAGTGTTTAGCGGTGCAGATGCTGCTATCCTGAAAGACAAAAGGTATACTAAAGACAGCAGTGGCACCCATAAAGACTTCTGGACAGAGGATGCAGCAGCAAGAAGAAAAAAACTGTTCCCTTTTTTCTGGAGCACTATTGCAACAGAAGGGCAGTTGTATGGCAACCGCTGGGCCGGTAACAAAGTAAACAATGCCAATCCTTACTGGTTTTCTTATCCCGGTTATAATGAAATTTTTACCGGCTACCCCGATACCGCAGTAAACAGTAATGATAAAATATGGAATAAAAATACCAATGTGCTGGAGTTTATTAACCAGCAAAAGAAATACAGCGGTAAAGTAGCTGCATTTGCCACCTGGGATTGTTTCCCTTACATTCTTAATACACAACGAAGCGGTCTTTATGTAAATGCAGATGTGGACACATTAAAATTTTCATCGCCGGCATTGCAATTAATTAATGACATGCAGTTTTTAACTACACGCCCTATTGGTGTAAGGCCTGATGTACTCACTTATTTTGCCGCAAGAGAATATATGAAGTCTTATCAACCCAAAGCTTTATACATTGCCTTTGACGAAACCGATGACTTTGCACACGGTGGCGAATACGACCAATACTTAAAAAGCGCCCATGCAGAAGATGCGATGATTGCTGATCTCTGGAACTACATTCAAACCACACCTCAATACAAAAACAAAACCACTTTAATTATTACGTGTGACCATGGACGTGGTGATAAACTTAAAGACAACTGGCAACACCATGGCAGCAAAATTGAAGATGCCGGCCAGATATGGATAGCTGCAATAGGGCCAGACACCAAAGCGCTTGGCGAAGTAAAAGCAGAAGGCACATTATACCAAAAACAACTGGCAGCAACATTTGCAAAGTTGCTGGGTTTTACATTTACCGCCACACACCCTGTTGCTGAGCCCATTGAAAGCATTTATACCAACTAATGTTATGATAACAGAAAGCATTTTAGAAACGGTTAACGAGATAATGTTCTTGTACGAAAGATATGGCAGCGAAGATTATATCGGCGAACCCGTTTCGCAGATTGAACATATGTGCCAGTGTGCACAGCTGGCCGAGGCCGATGGCGCAGACGACGATGTGATACTGGCGGCATTCTTTCACGACATTGGGCACCTGTGCGAATTTGCTTTTCCCGAAAAAAAATTGGCACACATGGATAACGTAGGTATCGTTGACCACGAAACATTGGGCGCAGATTATTTATTAAGCAAGGGCTTTTCTGAAAAAATTGCAAAACTTGTACAAAGCCATGTTGCTGCTAAAAGATACCTCACTTATCATTATACCGATTACTACAACCAGCTTTCGGAAGCCAGTAAAAAAACACTGGAGTTCCAGGGAGGGGTAATGACACAGGATGAAGCACTGGCCTTTGAAGAAAATGAATTATTTGACCAGTATGTTGCGATACGCCGCTGGGACGACCTGGCGAAAAAAACGCAACAGCCTTTAGCCGACCTGTTTCACTATAAACAATTGATGATAGAACATCTCTCCCTTCAAAATGATTAAAGCAAATTGCATATGACAAAGATGGTGGTATTTGATATGGCAGGAACAACGGTAAATGAAGATAACCTGGTGTATAAAACTTTGCGAAAAACAATCAACGCGGCAGGATATAATTTTTCGTTGCACCAGGTTTTAACAACCGGTGCAGGTAAAGAAAAATTAAAGGCCATCAGGGATATTGTTTCTTTATCCGGTGCGGTGCCGCTTGAGCAACTATCCAATAAAATTTACACTTCCTTTCTCGATGAATTAACCAAAACATATGATCGTGTTGAATTAAAACCTCAGCCCGGTGCAGAAGACACTTTTAAAATTTTAAGGGCTAAAAATATCCTGGTGATATTAAATACCGGCTATGATGAAAAAACTGCGGTTACTATTTTAGAAAAACTCCATTGGGAAACCGGTAATCAAATCGACGGGTTGATAACAGCAAGCGACGTAAACAACAACCGGCCCAACCCCGACATGATATTACTGGCGATGGAAAAATTTGGCATTGCAGACGCCGGCGAAGTTATAAAAGTGGGCGATTCCATTATTGATATTGAAGAGGGAAAGAATGCTGGTTGCAAACTCAGTGTTGGTATCACCACCGGCGCCCATACTTACGAACAATTGGCCTCTGCAAACCCGGATTATATTATTGATCATTTAACGGAACTGTTGCCGCTGATTTAAAATACCCTTTATGCCTGCAACACTTACACTCGATAATACCAACAATAGCCGCAGCCTGTTACTCAAATCGCCTGCAGTGTTGGTTATATACATTTCGTTGTGTGCATTTGTTATTTACAGTTGTATGTATGGTTTTAGAAAACCGTATACAGTAGCCACTTACAATAACATTTTCTTCCTGGGTATTTCGTATAAAGTTTGTTTGGTAATTGCACAGGTATTGGGTTATATGATCAGCAAGTTTTATGGTATTAAATTTATATCGGCCATGAAGCCGGAGCGACGTGGCACTTATATTATTTTATGTATTGGTATTGCGTGGGCATCCTTATTATTATTTGCCGTACTTCCAACGCCGTACAATATTATTTGCATGTTTGTGAATGGCCTGCCACTGGGTATGGTATGGGGTTTGGTATTTGGTTTTTTAGAAGGCAGGAGAACAACAGAAATAATGGGCGCTGTATTAGCCACCAGTTTTATTTTTGCATCGGGCCTTGCCAAAACAGTGGGCAAATGGTTATTACTCGATTTTAATTTTACAGAATGGTGGATGCCATTTGCTGCCGGTGCAATTTTTGTTGTGCCCCTTTGTATTGGTGTAAAGTTGTTACAACAGGCGCCGCCACCAACAGCTGATGATATTGCCCACCGCACCATTCGCAAACCAATGACCGTTGTTGAAAGAAAACAATTCATCCGTAAATTTGGATTGGCATTGGTACCGGTAGTTTTTGCCTATGCCATTTTAACTATCGTAAGAGATTTTTGCGAAGACTTTGCTAATGAACTGTGGGCCGAAACCGGCTATAAAAATAATGCCGGCATATTTGCACAAACCAGTATAATTATTTCGCTGGTTGTTCTGGCCATTGTTGGTGGTTCATTTGTAATAAAAAATAATTATAAAGCTTTCAGGGTAAGCCATTTTTTGGTAATTGCCGGTGTGCTGCTGGCAGCAGTATCAACGTTTTGTTTTCAACATAACCGGATGGCTCCTTTTAACTGGATGCTTTTTGCAACTACAGGTTTGTACCTGGCCTACCTACCTTTTAATTTTTTATATTTCGAAAGAATGCTGGCCACCTATAAAGTAAATGGCAATATTGGTTTTGTAATGTATATAGCAGATGCTTTCGGGTACCTGGGCACGGTAGCTGTACTGTTGATAAAAGAATTTATACCTATCCAATACAGCTGGATAAACTTTTTTTCTTTTCTTTTTTATACGGCAGGTATTTCAGGAGTGATATTACTCCTCATCAGTTTAAGCACTCACAGTAAATTATATAAAAGTATATGCAACAAAAATCAGCTATCGTAATTGGTGCAGGCATTGTTGGCCTTGCAGCTGCAAGGGCCCTTGCATTGAAGGATTTTGCCGTAAAAGTATTCGATCGTCACCCGCAGGCAAGCGGTGCATCAGTAAGAAATTTTGGAATGGTATGGCCTATCGGACAGCCATCGGGTACTTTATACAAACGTGCCCTACGCAGCAGGGAAATATGGAAAACTATTGCCGCTGAAGCAGGCATCTGGCATGAAGAAACCGGCAGCCTTCACCTGGCCTACAATGCCGAAGAGTGGCAGGTACTGAGAGAACTGGAATTTGTTTTTAAAAAAGAAAAAAGAAATGTTATCCTTTTAGATAGAAATAAAATCGCCGAAAAATATGAACATGTAAACACTGATAATTTAATGGGTGGGCTATACAGTGCCGATGAAATGCTGGTTGACCCACGTGAAGCATTAGCCGCTTTGCCCGGTTACCTGGAGGAAAAGTATGAAGTGGAATTTTTCTGGAATAAATGTGTAAGCTATATTACCGACCAAACCGTGTATATTGGTAATGAAGAAGAATTTGAGGCAGATATTATTTTTGTTTGCAGCGGCGCCGATTTTGAAACTTTGTATCCTGAAGAATTTGCAAAGCTACCACTCACCAAATGCAAATTACAAATGATGCGGACTGCCCCAATGCCCGAACGCTTCCGTATTAAAACGGCTATCTGCGGCGGATTATCATTACTCCATTACAATAGTTTTAAAGCCGCTCCTTCGCTACCCCTGCTGCAAAAGAAAATGGCCAACGAGATGAAAGACCACCTGGACCTTGGTATACATGTTATGGCGGCACAAAATGGTAAAGGCGAAATAACTATTGGTGATTCGCACGAATACGGATTGTACCTTGATCCGTTTGACAGGGCTGCCGTAAATAAAATGATCCTGGATTATTTAAAAACTTTTTTAAAGATCAATGGCAATGCCATTGCTGAAACATGGAATGGCACTTATCCAAAATTAACCAATGGCGATACGGAGATATTTTTTTCTCCCGATCCCGGGGTGTATATTCTCAACGGCGTTGGTGGCGCCGGTATGACCTTATCTTTTGGCCTGGCAGAAGAAGTGGTGGAGCAGTTAATGGTACATGCTTAAAAATAACCGGCCCGTTTTTATCCGAACTATCCAATTAAGATCGTAGATGTCAGTTATGAAACTTGCAAACAATAAGGAGGAGGCGGGTTAAAGGTTGGCGCCTCTACGGCTTCACTACGAAGTAACTATGGCTTCACTGCGGAGTAACTACGGCTTCACTACGGAGTAACTACGGCTTCACTACGGAGTAACTACGGCTTCACTACGGAGTAACTACGGCTTCACTACGGAGTAACTGCGGCGTTTCTATGGTGTTGCTACTATACTCCCCCTACCTGATACCATTATAAAGCCGGTATAACTTTTCCTGCATGCTGTTAAAATGTTTGTCCAAATGTATTATAATAATTTTCAAACTGAGACACTACCCTTAATTTTGCACCCGAAAGTATACTACAGAAATTATTTACACCATGGACACCGAAATATTAGCGCGGATACAATTTGCTTTCACCATTGCTTTTCATTATATCTATCCTCCTTTGAGTATCGGCCTGGGTTTAATACTGGTTATTATGGAAGGTCTGTACCTTAAAACCGGCAATAAGCTCTACGAGCAGATGACCAGGTTCTGGATAAAAATCTTTGCCCTCATTTTTGGTATTGGTGTTGCCACCGGAATAATAATGGAATTTGAATTTGGTACCAACTGGGCAACTTATTCCAAATACGTGGGCGATATTTTTGGCAGTGCCTTAGCTGCAGAAGGCATTTTTGCTTTTGCATTAGAGAGTGGTTTCCTGGGCATTTTATTATTTGGTTGGAACAGGGTTGGCCCAAGGGTACATTTCTTTAGTACCATCATGGTTTTTTTAGGGTCGTTGTTTAGTGCTGTTTGGATTGTGGTGGCCAACAGCTGGCAACAAACACCGGCAGGCTTTCATATTGTTGGCGAAGGCCTGCATGCAAGGGCAGAGATAACAGATTTTTGGGCTATGGTGTTTAATCCATCCAGTGTAGACAGGTTGCTGCATGCCTGGGTGGGTGCATTTTTAGCCGGCGCTTTTTTAGTACTTAGTGTTAATGCCTATTACATTTTAAAAAACAAACACCTTGCTATTGCAAAACCCGCTTTTAAAATTGCCTTAGTGGTGGCAACAATTTTTTCGCTGGCGCAATTATTTGTCGGCAGCAAAAGTGCCGATGGTGTTGCAAAAAACCAGCCTGCAAAATTAGCGTCAATGGAAGGGCACTACGATAGTAGTGCCGTTGCCGGTATGTATTTATTTGGCTGGGTAAATAATACCACACAAACTACTACAGGAGTAAAAATACCCGGCGGACTTAGTTTCTTAATTCACCAGGATTTTAAAACACCGGTTACCGGCTTAAATGCATTTAATCCTCAAGACAGGCCCACACAGGTGAATACCATTTTTCAAATGTATCATCTGATGGTTGCTATTGGTATGGCTTTAATAGCACTCACTTTATATTCCTGCTGGCAATGGAAGAAAGGAAAACTGTTTGAGAAAAAATGGTTACTGGTTGTTTTAGCATGGTCGGTACTGTTGCCGCAGGTAGCCAACCAGGCCGGTTGGTTTACTGCAGAGATGGGCAGGCAACCATGGGTGGTGTATGGTTTATTAAGAACTTCTGATGCTTTATCTAAAGCGGTGGCTGCCAATCAAATTATTTTTTCGCTGGTGCTGTTTATTGTAGTGTACACTACCCTGCTTGTTTTGTTTATTTACCTGCTGAATAAAAAGATACAACATGGGCCGGTTGATGATCATGAGAAAGGATCGATTGAAGAAGGCAGCAAAAGAGATAACCCATTATTGAACAGAGAGGAAGTTTAAAAAAAGCTAACAACAAGTATTTTAAATGGAGAGTAAATCAATTTTTTACAAAATTGAAATTGGCCACGAAGACACCAAGGCACTAAAGATAAATGCCATACATTTATTTATTTCGTGCCTTTGTGTCTTTGTGGCAACCCTTCTTCGCTGCAAAGCTGCAGAAAAAAATAATTCACATTGAGTCACTAATTATTTTTTATGGAAACATTTTTAGGGTTGGATTATAATGTATGGTGGTTCCTTGTTTTTGGTGCCGTTATTACCGGCTATGCAGTACTGGATGGTTTTGATCTTGGTGCAGGAGCACTGCATCTTTTTTTAAAAAAAGAAACCAGCCGCAGAATTGCACTCAATGCTATTGGCCCGGTATGGGATGGTAATGAAGTGTGGCTGGTAATTGGAGGCGGTGCATTATTCGCCGGCTTCCCGGTTGCTTATGCAGCTATATTTTCGGCATTTTATGTACCGTTCATGATCTTCATGATTGGGTTGATATGGAGGGCAGTTGCCATTGAATTCAGGAGTAAAGAACCGGGTGTTACCTGGCGGTTGGTATGGGATTTTATTTATTCTTTTGCCTGTATTGTAATTGCCTTATCATTGGGTTTAATGCTGGGCAATGTGGCGCTTGGTTTACCATTGAATGAGCAACATGAATTTGCCGGTAACTGGTTATCTTTTTTTAACCCGTTCAGCATCATGGTAGCGGTAACTACTCTGGCATTGTTCATGCTGCATGGCGCCATTTATTTAGCCATGAAAACAGAGAACAGGCTGTACACCAAACTTTCTTTATTAGCCAAAAGTTTTACGGTGTTCTTTATAGTAGCATTTGGCATCACTACTTTATACACTCTTTTATATGTGCCACATCTAAGCGATAAAATTCGCAGCAATCCTGAATATTTTGCTTTACCATTAATTATGTTTTTAGCCATAGCCAATATTCCGCGGCAGCTCAATAAAGGAAAATGGCGTTATGCATTTATTAGTTCTGCTATTACCATTGCAACCTTGCTGGCCATGGTGGCATTGGAAGTTTTTCCTTATTTGCTGCGAGCCACCAATGATGTACATAACAGCATCACCATTGTTAATGCGGCCTCTTCTGTAAAAACAATGAAAACACTTTTACTGATCGCAGCCATTGGCACGCCCTTAGTTGGAGTGTATACTTTTTTTGTTTTCTGGACCTTTAAAGGAAAAGTAAAACTTGATGAAACGAGCTATTAAGTTTTTGGGGCAGCTATTAAAGTGGGGCAGAAAAAAAATATTCAATGTTCAACCCTCAATATTCAACGCACAAGTAAAGGCAAAGCAAGACGAACTTGCGACATCATCAGCAAAAAGTCAAAAAATTTAATACCATGCGTTTCCATTGAACATTGAGCGTTGAACATTGAGAATTGAACATTTTTCTTAGCCTATACCTATTTATAGTCTTCCCTCACCGGGTTAAACACATCTATCAACTTACAATCGGTAATTGCAGTGGCCCCATGTTTTAAATTGGGTGCTACAGTTATTGCCATTCCTGCTTCTAAAACAAACTGCTCGTCTTCAATTGTAAAAAGCATTTTTCCTTCCTGTACATAACTTACCTGCTCATGTATGTGCGAATGCAGGGGAACGGTATGCCCTGCTTTGGCATCCAGCCAGCCAATACTTAAGCTGGCTGCATGATAATATTTACCGGTAAAGCCGGGCACAATTTCTCTTGTTTTTATATCTGTAATAGCGACTGCTTTCATGTTCAAAATTTTTTACCTCACAAGATAATGATTTGCCATGGTAACAATTTGGTAACATTCGGTTAACAAGGGGTTAACTTATGTTAACTCTCTTTGCGGCATGAATATTAAAGTTATGAGAAGCTTAATTGCAATACTTACATTTATCGGCCTGTCTTTTACTTCATTTGCTCAAAAAGGAAAAATAGAAGGAAAGATCACAGATGCCAGAACAGGCCAACCAATTGCTGGTGTATCCGTAATATTAAATGGTTCTAAAACTGGTGTATCTTCTAATACAGATGGGTATTTTGTAATTACGGCTGATGCAGGAAAGCAATCGCTTACTCTATCTTCTACGGCTTACCAGGAAAAAAAGATTGAAGAAATTGATGTTATCGCAGGTCAGGTAGCACACCTGGATATTGTAATGGATATAAAATCTAAGACGGGTGAAACTGTAATAGTTAAAAGCAGCAGTGCAAGAAGAGAATCGGTAGCGGCATTGATAGGGTATCAAAAAAATACTTCCGTTGTTGCACAGGTAATTAGTGCAGAAGCAATAAGAAGAAGCCCTGATAAAAATACCGGTGAAGTTTTAAAAAGGGTACCCGGTTTATCAATACTTGATGGAAAGTATTTAGTAGTACGCGGATTGGCAGACAGATACAACCAGGCTATGCTGAATGGTGTTTTAATGGGCAGTACAGAGCCCGACAGAAAAGCTTTTTCATTCGATATTTTTCCATCAGCGATAATTGATAATATCATCATCAATAAAGCATTTATACCTGAAATGTCGGGCGAATGGGCAGGAGGTTTGATTCAGGTTAATACTAACGACGTACCTGCTAAAAATTTCGCTGATATAAGTTTTGGTACCGGCATGAATACACAAACTGTTGGCCATGATTTTTATACTTATGATGGCGGGAAACTTGATTTTTTAGGTTTTGATGATGGAAAAAGAGCTTTGCCAAACGGGCTGCCCAGTAAATCAAATTTCAATGATCTGGACCAGGGGCAAAAAACTGCATTTGGAAAACAGTTTGAAAATGTATGGGCCACCAATAAATCTAACAGCGGTGCCTTAAATCTTCTTAGTAAAAGTTTTAAGTTTTCAACAGGTTTTACTACTTCTCTTGGAAAAAACAACAAACTCGGTGGTGTATTTGCGTTAAACTATAATCTTACCCCAAAAAGAACAGAATTTGAAAATAGGATTTTTTCAATATCTAATAATATTGCCAGTACAAACTTTGATTATTACAATAATAAATACAGCAATGATGTACTTTGGGGAGGCCTTGCCAATGTAACACTGCAATTAGGCAGTAAAACCAAAATATCAATCAAGAACATCTTTAATGTTAACACTACAGATTACAGCACTTTAAGAACCGGGAAGGATTATGAATCAAACTCAACAATAGGAGACAATGTAAGGGCTTCTGAACTTGCATTTAAAGCCAATACATTTTTTAACACGCAAATTTCAGGCGATCATTCATTAACACAGTACAATGCCAAATTTCACTGGTTTGGAAGCTTCCAGATCTTAGATCAATATATTCCTGATCAAAGGCGTATTCAATACAACCAGGATGATCCTTCAAATCTCGCCTCTCCTTATTCATTCCTGGTAAGTGCCTCCAAATCTTCACAGAAAAGTGGTAGCCGCTATTATGGTTTTTTAAATGATTATAACTATACAGCCGGTGCAGACATCACTAAGAACATTACCATTAAAGGCAAAGTGCAAACAATTAAAGGAGGTTATTTCTTCCAGGTAAAAGACAGGTTATTTGATTCAAGGCCTTTTGCAATTTATCTGCCAATAGATAATCCGGCTTTGAGGCATTTAAGTCAGGATGTTATATTCAATCCCGAAAATTTTGGTAATGGTGTAGATAATAAATTTGCCTTTAACGAAATTTACGATAACCGTTACCGCTATTTGGCCAACTCAATCTTAAATGCCGGTTTCATTCAATTTGATAACCAGTTGTTACATGATAAATTAAGAATTGTTTGGGGAGTACGCGTTGAAGATTATGACCAATTGATAGGCAGTGTAAAACAAAGTGATACACGCCATGTGCATATTCAAAAAAGAGATTATTTACCAGGTTTAAACCTTACCTATAAATTAAATACTAAAACCAATTTCCGTTTATCTGGTTCACAAACTGTTATCCGTCCGGAATTCAGGGAGCTAAGTTCGTTTTCCTTTTTTGATTTTGATTTAGGTGCTACCGTTACCGGTAACCCTACATTAGAACGCACCAAAGTAAGTAATGCAGATCTTCGTTATGAAATTTACCCAAGGGCTGGTGAGTTGATCACCATTGGGGCCTTTTACAAATATTTTAAATCCCCCACCGAATTATATTTTAATAATACCGGTGCCGGCAGTTCGGGTACGTTCAATTATATTTCTCCCGATCATGCCTATAGTTATGGCGCTGAGTTAGAGTTCCGCAAAAAACTTGATTTTAATTCAACCTTACGCAATTTTACCTTGCATGGTAATGTTGCCTATATCTATAACAGGGTAACAGATCTTAACAGGCCCATGCAAGGGCAAAGCCCTTATCTCGTAAACCTTGGATTACAATATGACGTTGAAAAATCAGGACTTACTACAACATTATTGTTCAATCAAATTGGCAGAAGAATTTATTATGTTGGCGGCAGCGATGTACCACCCGTTTGGGAAGCGCCCCGGCCGTTGCTTGATTTACAGGTTGCAAAGAAAGTAATAAAAAATAAAGGAGAGCTTAGGTTGAACATTGCAGACATCATTAACCAGGAAGCGAAGTTTTATCACGACTTAAATGACAATGGAAAATATGACAATACTGATGCCCTTGCTATTAAACGCAAGTATGGCTCAAACATCAGTATTTCTTTCAGCTATAAAATAAAATAAGGCTAAGTACAAACTAAAAAATTACACTACACAAAAGTTTTAAAAATTAAATTATGAAAAAAGTATTTATTTTAATCGCAGCAATTGGTGCTTTGGCTACAAGCTGTCGTAAAATTGAAGTAGACGGTACTACCACTACAACAACTACGCCGACCCCTACTGCAGAAAATACCATTTTAGAAGGTAGGATCATCTCAAATCTTACGCTTCATGCTGGTTATACCTATAAATTACGTGGGTTGGTATATGTAACTAATGGTGCTATTTTAACTATTGAACCAGGTACTAAAATTGTTGGCGAATTAAACAGAAACGGAGCACTTATAATAACACGTGGTGCTAAGATTATTGCAGATGGCACCGTTGATAAACCAATTGTATTTACATCTGAAGCAGCTTTGCCTCAACGTGGAGATTGGGCGGGTGTTGTTTTATTAGGACAAGCACCTAACAACTCCTCTTTTAATGGCCAGGATGGTATTGGCGAAATTGAAGGCGGTGTAAATAATAGTGATGGTTTGGGTTTGTATGGTCTTGGCGCAACGTCTAACCTTGCAGATAACAGCGGTGTATTGCGTTATGTTCGTATTGAGTATGCTGGTTACGCATTTTTACCTGATAAAGAAATTAACGGGTTAACTTTTGGTGGTGTGGGTAATCAAACTACTATTGACTACGTGCAGGTATCTTATGCCAATGATGATAGCTTTGAGTGGTTTGGTGGTTCAGTAAACTGTAAACACCTGATTTCTTTCAGAACTATTGATGATGACTTTGATACTGATAACGGTTTTAGTGGTAAAGTACAATTTGGTATTTCTTTACGTGATTCTGCTATTGCTGATATTTCTAAAAGCGAAGCATTTGAATCAGACAATGATGCAAACGGATCGGACAGGAAAACCTATTTAACTACTATACCGGTAAGTGCTAACAACCCGGTTGCAATTATACCAGTAAAAACTTCTGCTGTGTTTTGTAACATGACCGTTATGGGACCAAAGGTTACTGCAACCAGTGTTGGTAACAGTTTGTTTTTATGCGCTGCGCAAATACGCAGAAACAGTGAGATCAGTATTATGAATTCATTGATATTGGGATGGGGCGGCGGAGCTGTAAATGGTTTATTGATTGATGCATCTAAAGGTACACCTACAGATATAAACTTAGTAGGTTACACTTTGCCAAGCCCTGGTACAGGTGTTGTACTTAACCCTACACCGGGTTTAAACTTTGCCAATAATATCATTGCTGGTCCAAGTACTAATGCAGTAGCTTATTCTGCAAGTACCGGCACTACAATTACTGGTTCAACTGTTGCATCAATTACTGCCTGGATGAATACCGCAGCTTTCAGCAACAGTACTTTACCTAATAATACAGACGTAGGATTGGGTGCGCCATTTAATTATACTGCTCCTGATTTTAATCCAACTTCGGCTGCTGTACCTGCAGCAACAGGTGCATCATTTACCAATAGCAAATTAACCACCAGTACAGGCGGTAAACTTGATTTTACACCTGTTACTTACAAAGGCGCTTGCGCAGTGGGTGATACCTGGTGGAAGACCTGGACTAAATTTATGTAACTCATAAAACTTAATAAGCAGCCGCCCGTAATACGTGGCGGCTTTTTTTTATTTTTGTTTCAAAATATACTAAACCAATGAAAAGAATTTTTTGTATTATCACTATACCGGCTTTCTTTCTTTTTTCCTGTAACGATCAGCAAAATAAGGACTCTAAAAATGACACCGCCAAGCAACCTGATGCTGTGCAGGCAAATACTGCCACTGAAAATGCTTCCAAAGAAAAGGCTTACTCACAATTTAACGCATTAGCAAAATTATTTGGCAACGACAACTATATGATATTGAGTGGAAAAGATACCAACTACATTTATTTCAGCAGGACTACTGAATATCTGATAAAAACCCATTCTTATAAAATGGTTAAAGGAGATTCTGCTGAAGTAAAGATTGACAGCATTAAACTTGATAGCGGGAATAATTTGCAATGGACCCTTGGCGGTACAAAACTCACTTTAAAAAATAATACTGATTTTAATGCCAATTGGAATATTGCCGGTACCGATAGCAGCTACTACCAGTTTCAAAAAACAGATAATAATACCATTGTGTTGGTAAAATCCGGAGGAATAAAAAAGACCTTGAAAAAAACAATCACACTCAGCACGTTTTTGGTTAGAAGTTTTTATGACTTTGAACATGGTACCAGGCTTGCTTTTGACAGTACAGACTTCAATAAGAAAACAAGGAAGAGATAAATTCAGGATAAAATTTATGAAAGTGGATTGATTAAAAGTAAAGGGTTTTAGCCAGCGTATTCAGGTAGGCTGGCATGAGAATTACGACTAAAAGGATAGACTGCTCTTTACTGATGAATACGATTAAAACAACTAACTTACCAGAACAACAAAGCCTAACAATTAATACTTTTATTGCATACTTAATATAAAAATTGCGGTAACATCTGGTTAACTATCAGGAAACATTAGCTTAACATTAATAGCTGCTCTTTGCAGAAAATTAGCAGCTATGACTTTAAAAAAATTATTACTGGGCCTTGTCTTTGCATTTATTTTTGTTAGCAAAGGACTGGCACAGGAAACCGCCGCCACTTTAAGCGGTTTGGTTAGTGATGACAAGGGAAATCCAATTGCAGGAGCATCCATTTCTGTTTTACACGAGCCAACCGGGGCAAGATCCGCAGCTCAAACCAATAAAAAAGGGCTCTTTGTAATACCCAACCTGAAACCAGGTGGTCCGTACACTATAAAAATTTCTTTTGTAGGCTTTAGTGAACAAACTTTAGACAATATTAATTTAACGCTGGGTAATAACCCCGATCTGAATATTGGCTTAAAACTAAGTTCGCAAAGCCTTACCGAAGTAGTGGTAAGCAGTGGCAGGAAAACAGCTGGCGGTGGTACCAGCATTGGAAGAACACAAATGAATACCCTGCCCACTATTGGAAGAAGCCTTAGTGATTTTACACGGCTTACCCCTCAATCTAACAATAACTCTTTTGCGGGAACCAACTTTCGTTATAATAACTTAACCATTGATGGCGCCATTAATAATGATGCCTTTGGTTTTAGTAACTCAGCAGGTGGTACAAGTGGTGGTGGCCAATCGGGTGCAGCAGGTTCGGGCACACGTACCAATCCCTACAGCATTGATGTGATACAGGAAGTACAGGTACAAATTGCGCCTTATGATGTTAAGCTGGGTAACTTTACCGGCGGCAGTGTAAATGCTGTTACCAAAAGTGGTACCAATACCATTCATGGTTCGATATATGGCTATGGCCGCAACCAGAGTTTAATGGGTAAAAGTGTGGATGGTTTAAAAACAAAAATTGGCAGCGATTTTTACGACTATCAATATGGCGCTACCCTCAGCGGCCCTATTGTAAAAAATAAAGCTTTCTTTATTGTAAACTACGAGCATACCGACAGGCAGGAGCCTTCGTCTTATAATATTGGCGACCCCGGTGCAGCAATGACTGCGGCTGAAGGCCTGCAAATTGTAAACCAGTTAAAAACCAAATACGGATACGATCCCGGAAGTTATTTAGGCACTTACAAGATCTTTACTAAAAGTGATAAATTATTTGGCCGCCTGGATTTTAAACTGGACAACAAAAATAATTTAACCCTGCGTGCTATTTATACAGAAGGACAGGGTAATAATTTAGAAAGGTCTTCTACCAACTTTCAATTTGGTTCAACAGATTTTACACAGTTCACTAAAAACTTAAACCTTACTGCTGAGTTAAAAACAAAATTCAGTTCTACCTTAAACAACCAGCTTAATTTAAGTTATATCCATGTGCATGAATACAGGGATTTTCCCGGCCCTATTGCACCCTACATGGATATTGATAACGGCCGTATCACTTTAGGTACCTGGAGAGAAGCTTCTATCTATAATTTAAAGCAGCAAACTATTGAGTTTAGCGATAACCTTACTTTAACCAAGGGCATTAATAAATTTACCTTTGGTACACACAATGAGTTTTATGACCTTAGTTACGGCTTTATCAATTCTTACAATGGCAGATGGGAATACTCAAGAGGATTAGCCAGCTTTTTAGCGGATAACCCCAGCCGTATAAGGGGTGCATTTATTACCGACCCTAAATTAGCTGCAGACAGAAACAGCATTTACAGCAATCCTCCCAATCCATTCACCATAGCATTAACCAGTGCCTATGCACAGGATGATATATCGATCAACAAAAAATTAAAAGTATCTCCCGGTATCAGGTTTGATTATTCTTTTGCAGGCAGTCAGCCCTATCTTGACCCTGCTTTAAATGCAACCAATACCAATCCTGCAACAGGCCAGCCAGCTTATGTTTCAGCTAACCCTACTTATTCCAACACGGCTTTTAAAGACCTTACCGGTAAGTTACCTAACAGGGTGGCAGTTTCGCCACGTTTAGGTTTTACTTATGATGTGAAGGGCAACCAATCGATAATAATTCGTGGCGGTACGGGTGTTTTCACCGGTAAAGTTCCTTTTGCCTGGTATGGTTACGCATACACTTTAAATGGTGGTACGTATGGTAATATCGACTGGAATGGCCCTGCCGCTGGTCAAACTGTTCCTTTAGCCATTAACCCGCAAGGTTTAAAAGATACCGTAACTAAATACGGCGGTGCTTCAAGAAGCGCAACACGTGAGTTGGATGTATTTGATAATAATTTT
>Ga0302164_10000193_pt1 | contig 22466 bp, 17 predicted proteins | sample I_Fen_E3_1_FD_193500 | JGI IMG/M metagenome (GOLD analysis project Ga0302164, IMG submission 193500) | Peat permafrost microbial communities from Stordalen Mire near Abisko, Sweden - I_Fen_E3_1 | ecosystem: Environmental > Terrestrial > Soil > Wetlands > Permafrost | place: Sweden: Abisko...
AGGTTACGGGGCCTTTACATCCCATTTTGTAGAGACAATATCCACGTTTTGCTCCTTCGTCGTCGAAAGCTTCAACAAACAAACCGGCATCAAAATTAGCACGCCTGTAACAGGTATCATGGACCCTGCGCGAATAGAAGGCTTTCGGACGTCCAAGCCCATCGAGTTGTGGAATGCGGTCGAAAGTAAGCAGATGAACTACAACACCGGCCATAACGTCCGCAATCGGTGGACAGCCCTGAACATTGATCACAGGCTTACCACTTATTATCTTGTGGACAGGTTTCGCTCCTGTAGGATTTGGGCTTGCAGCCTGTACACATCCGGCGGAAGCACAGTTACCCCATGCTACAACAGCTTTTGAATTTGCAGCAGCTTCCTTCAGTATCTGAAGGGCACTCCTGCCACCGATGCAGCAGTAGGCTTCGTTTTCCGTAGGTATTGAGCCTTCCACCATAACAATATACTGGCCGGGGTATTTAGCCATCACGGTCTTGTAGGCATCTTCTGCCTGGAAGCCGGAAGCTGCCATCAGTGTCTCCTGATAATCGATTGAAACCTTATCAAGGACAATATTCGCAACAATTGGGTGTGAAGCCCTGATAAATGATTCGCTGCAACATGTACATTCCTGAAAATGGAACCAGATTACCGGAAGCCTGGGTTTTGTTTCAAGAGCTTTAACGATCTGACCCACACCACTGGTTTCTAATCCCAGCCATGCAGCCATTGCCGTGCAAAACTTCAGAAATTCTTTACGGGATATACCGTTACCTTTGACTTCCTCATAGAATGAAAGTTGTTTATTTTCCATAACGAGGTCGGATTAAGTTAGTTCACCTGTTGTAAATTTATGCAACTCCTGGAATCTATGATTAAAAAAATAATGATAAATATCAGCTTCAATGAATAATTATACCATGTAACTCAATAAATCATAACACGGTTACCCATTAACCCATACATCCGCTATTAATTCAACCAGTCATAAAAAACATCTTTTCCCAATCTGTATTTATAGATGCCATTTAATGCACCTGCATGATCTGTAATAAAAAAATGATAAATTTACTGTCTCAAATCTACCTATTTCAGTAAAGTCCGTGGAATAGCAGCTTAAAAAGCAACATGATAACAAAAAAACTTAAAGATTTTATTGGGTTTGTTCTGGCTGATGATGAAAATTTATCGCTTCAGAACCGACTGTTTTTATCTACTATTATAATCGGAATAGTTGTATCTCTTACTGGTTCAATTATAAGCATATTATTATCAAGTTCGCTGGTTACAATTATTGCTGCCGGTTTGTTGTTTTTACTGCTGGCAATTTTTTATTATTTCGTCAGGATCAAAAAAATATTCAACCCATTTGTAGTTCCGGTAATCACTTTTTCTTTTATAGGAATTTCAGTAATATGGGTCTTCGATGGCGGGATAAACGGATCAGATTTATTTGTTGGTTTTGTCGTGTTGATTCTCGCTCTTATAATTGTACCGGGGAAAAGCAGGAAATATATTATATCATTATTCATTTCACTAATTATTATTATTTATCTCATTCAGTACTACAGGCCTGATCTGATAACGGGCTTTCCTTCCGAGAGGCTTCGCTGGAAGGACAGTATAATAACTGCAACCTACTCCTCTTTCTTTATTTTCTTAATAATAAGATTTCTTCTTAAACATTATACCCTCGAAAAACAGAGAGCGGAGGAAAACGAATTAAAGTTCAGGGCCCTGTCGGAAAACAGTCAGGATAGTATATCCAGGTTCGACAGGCAACATCGTCGCACTTATATTAATATGGCAGGGCTTAGGGTATTGGGGATGGGTGCCGAAGAAATAATAGGTAAAACACCTGGTGAATCTGGCATTTATGATGAACAGCAAAGCCTGATATTTAAAAATACTATTGAAAAAGTGTTTACAACAGAGCAGCCGCAATTTGAACAATACAGTATGAAGAACGGAAATGGGATAAATTACTATGATTTGCGGCTTTTTCCGGAATACAACGACAAAAATGAAGTAGTGTCTGTTCTTGGCGTCTCACGCGATATTACAACCCTTAAACAATCTGAAATAAAGTTACTCCAGTTAAATGCCGACAAAGATCTGTTTATTTCTATTCTTGCCCACGACCTGAGAAATCCGTTTAATTCGATCCTGGGACTTTCCCAGCTTCTCCTTGACGATCTGCAAAAAATAGATCTGTTTACAGTTGAAAAGTATATTGAAGTCATAAATACTACTTCTCAAAAGACCTATAACTTACTGGAAGACTTGTTACTCTGGACAAGATCTCAATCGGGTAAGCTTGAATTTAAACCAAGGGTAATCGATTTTGTAAAGACTTTTGACGAGACTATCGAAAATATGAGAACGAATGCTCTTTCAAAAAAGATTACAATTAATTTTTCTGTAAATGGCAATATAACTTTGTTGGCTGATAAAGATATGCTTAAGGTAGTTTTAAGAAACTTAATTTCAAACGCCATCAAATTTACTCATCAGGAAGGACAGATTAATATAATTGCCGAACAGACAGCATCAACGCTTTTAGTTACAGTTTCAGACAATGGAGTAGGAATAGTGTCCGGAAGGATAAACGATCTTTTTGACATTTCGAAAATAGTTACGACAAAGGGAACTTCAAATGAAAAAGGGACAGGTCTGGGATTGTTGCTCTGCAGGGAATTTGTTGAAAAACATGGTGGTAAGATCTGGGTTGAAAGTATAGAAGGCAAAGGCAGCGATTTCAAATTTACATTGCCGGTTGGTCAACTTTCATAACCTGTCCTCCAATTCCTCCTGAAATTTCTTAACCCTTCCTCCGGCTCATTCACTTTCTCCTTTCTCCTTTCTCCTTGATTTTCCTTTTGTCTTTTATCTTATTAACCACGGAGTCAAATCTGATATTCACCTGTTAAATTCAGCCATTTACCGATAAACCATTTGTAATTTCCGTTCGCAGTTATATTTTTGTGTATCTTTCATAAAACCTTTAAAACTAACCTGATGAAAAAGATTTTGTTATCATGTGTCGCAGCCCTCTGCTTTGTTTCGATTATGGCTCAAAACAGTGTCAACCTTAAAATGAACCTGGAGAAAAATAAAGTCTACCGGTTCAGTTCTTCTTCAGAACAGACGATTACACAAACGGTAAATGGAAATCAACAAATTATTGAATCAAAAACCAGTAGTACTATTTCTATAAAAATGATCGATGCTACTGCAGATTTTATTGTAGCAGAAGTACGTTTTGATACCATTATATATAATACAAATTCAATGGGTAAAACCAGCATTATCAGTTCTGTCAGCGAAGGTAATATCAAATCGGCCGAAACAGCAGATGTAATGTCGTGCATCATGAACCGGCTAAGCAAAAATGCCCTCTATGTTAAAATGGATTTTGCAGGCAAGGTTCTTGAAATTGTGAATTCGAAAATGTTGTCCGATGTAATTATGAAAGACACCAGCGACATTACACTTACAGGTATGTCAGGTACCGGTGTAAAAACACAGATAATAAATACGGTCAGCGACAAAACATTAAAAACCATGATAGATGGCTTCACACATTATCTGCCGGTCAAAGAGGTATCCACAGGTGATAACTGGAATGTCACGGTACAGGTAAATTCAGGTGGTATGGCTCTCGATATTATAACAGGTTATCATCTCGATGGAATTAATGGCAGTAACGCAAATATAACTGCAGAATCAAATATCAAGGTATCAGAGAATGCAGAGCCTATGTCTGCCGGCGGTGCCAAAATAACCTATGACGATATAAAAGGATTAAGTAAATCAACCATGGTGATTGATACCCGTACCGGTTTATTGATTGAAGATAAGGCAAAAACGCATATTGCCGGAAACCTGGGAATCAGTGCACCGGGAATGAGTATGCAAATACCGATGGATATTAACGGTGAATCGAAGGTTATTGCATTGTAGTGAATCGATACACAAATAAAATGAAAAAATATATATTCTGGTTACTGCTAATAACTTCCCTCAGTGCGCAGGCTCAGAACATCAGGGGAAAAGTATGCCTCGAAAAAGATAAAACGCCCGTGCAGTTTGCTTCTGTCGGACTCATTCAGTTGCCTGATTCAACAATGATTACAGGTGTCATAACATTAACAGACGGAGGCTATTTCTTCGAAAAAGTGAAACCGGGCAATTATTTTATGAAGGCAAGTTTCTTAGGTTACAAGGCAAATGGGAAATTAGTCACTGTGGAGGCAGGTAAAGGAGAAATTGCTGTAGATACTATTTATCTGACCGAGATCACAACAAGCTTGAAAGAAGTCACGGTGACAGCTGAGCGTATTAAAGGCAAGGAAATGGTTGACCGGACTGTTTATGCTATTCCCGAAGTTGTAGCCAAATCCTCAAGTAACGGATACGATATCTTAAAGAAAATACCACAGGTTAATGTCGATTTTCAGAACAATATAACTCTTAACGGCAGCAGCAACTTTATTATCCAGGTGGATGGAAGACAACGCGACAGGGAGTATCTAAACAAGCTTCTTCCATCTGATATCCAAAGCATTGAAATAATAAGCAATCCTTCCGGAAAATATGAAGGCAATATCGACGGGGTAATAAACATTATTCTAAAAAAAGAAGCAAGGTATGGGATGAACGGTAATGCCGGACTGAACATTAAACCATTTAATAAACCTACCATACAGGCAACCGGCAGTCTCGATTATGCAATGGGGAAAATAACGTTTTATGTAACTGCTTTCACTTTTTCACAAAATCTGAGAATCAATACATCGACGATTAACAATTTTAAGATGACTGATTCCACGAGCAATATGTCGGGTAAAGGCGTGATAAAAATGCCAAGCTGGTCAGTTAACACAGGATTCGATTATTATATGAACGATAAAAACAACCTGAGCTTTAATATCAGTCATAAACCCAATAATCAGGATATAGATATACCCGGCGAAACTATCCTGTCGAAAAACAACAATCCACTGAATACAATTTCATCGCTGTCATCAAATACTTCTCATAGTGATGAAACTTCTGCATCGCTGTTTTACAAAAAGACATTTGCAAAGCCAGTACAGGAATTCACGGCAGAGACTAACCTGTATTGGTTTAAATCAAATACAGGATCTGATTTTACGAATAGAACGTTCCTTTATAATACTGATACACAAATCAATACTTATTCCAGGATCGAGGATGATGTAAACGAAAGGAAATATTTTTCAGTTAAATTGAATTATGTCCAGCCGCTTGGGATGACTGCGAAAATTGAGGCAGGGTATCAGTTATATAATCAACAGATGAGCTATCTTTTTAATATCGATAACCAGGAATCAAATAACATGTTTGATTATAACGAGTTTCGGAATTCGGTATATGGCGGAATTACCTGGAATGTGAAAAAAATAGGGGTGCAGGCTATGCTGAGGATCGAAAACAGCCATATCAAAGCTGATTCGGTTACCCAGCCAAACTATACCTGTTTCCTGCCATCTTCCAACTTTCAATATAAATTTTCAGCCTCTCATAACATAAAATTGACCTATAACCGGAGAATTAACCGGCCTGGGATCTACGATTTGGATCCATATTATAAGATAGGACAGAATTATGATATATCGCAGGGTAATCCAAATCTTAAACCTGATTATCGTGATCGTCTCCAGCTTACCTATACCTGGAATTTTGGCAGCAACTATTTTTCCCCCTATGTTTATAAAGAATTTTATTCCAATAGAATAGGGAAAGAATATCAGGTCGTAAATTCGCCTATAACCGGCACATTGACCACACTTACCAGATCGTTCAACCTGCTGAGTGGTTATGAGACTGGTGGTGGTATTAATACCATGCTCTGGTATGTTAATATCAATGCACGGATTTATAAGGGACATATCAATGAGTACAGAGGGCAATCACTTACAATCCCGGGCGTGGATTATTTCTCATACAGTATAACAAGCTATGCGTTTGCGCCTCTCGACAAAGCAAAGAAAACCACTGCATTTATTTTTATGAGTTATAACGGCGTAAACAGGAATGCACAAAGCAAAACATACAGTATTCCATTTTATGGTATAGGTGCCCAGAAACAGATAAAAGATCATAGTATCGGTATATTCTGGTTACTGCCCTTTTCAAAGGAGATAAATTTCCAGAAGATTGTAACGGAGACTCCTGCCTTTGATTCACAGACTATTACGGGATTTGATGTTTCAAATTTTATCATGTTCAGCTATTCCTATAAGTTCAATAAGGGAAAGAATGTTAAAAAACTCGATCACAAGGTAGATGTTGAGAGCGATAGCAAAAGCCAGGCGATAGGAAAATAAGGCGTGAGGCGTGAGGCTAAGGCTGAGGTTGAGGTTGAGGCTGAGGTTGAGGACGATTATAAATATAGGCCTGTAAAATAATCAAGCAAGTATTAGATTTTTAAATAATAGAATCATGATTAAAGTTGCTATTAACGGATTTGGGCGAATAGGACGTTTGATCTTCCGTGAGATACTGAAAAGTAAGAAACTGGAAGTTGTTGCAATTAACGATTTAAGTGCGCCATCAATGCTCGCCTATCTTCTTAAATACGATTCCATTCAGGGTACTTTCAAAGCTAATGTGGACCATTCAGAAAATGCAATTATTGTAGATAATAAACCTGTTGCCGTATATGCCGAACGGATTCCCCTGAACCTGCCATGGGCAAAACATCAGGTTGATCTGGTATTGGAATGTACCGGTATTTTCGAATCAAAAGAAAAAGCTTCCGCTCATTTAAGTGCAGGTGCAAAGAAAGTGATTATCTCAGCACCATCCGACAAAGATGTGAAAACCATAGTCTATAATGTGAATCATCTTATCCTGCAGAACAATGACCAGCTGATCAGTTGTGCTTCATGTACCACTAACTGCCTTGCACCTATGGCCAAAGTTCTTAACGACAACTTTGGAATTATTACAGGACAAATGACAACAATACATGCTTATACCAATTCTCAGCCATTGATGGACACGCCCGACCCAAAAGTTAATTATCGTAAATCGCGGGCAGCTGCCAGTAATATTGTCCCATATACTACCGGGGCAGCTAAAGCAATTGGACTGGTAATTCCTGAGTTAAAAGGGAAACTTGATGGTTCTTCTCAGCGAATACCTGTTCATTCGGGTTCGGTTGTAGAGTTGTTTACAATTCTGGAAAAGAAGGTCAGTCCTGAAGAAATAAATAATACTATGAAATCAGCTGCAAACGAGTCGTACGGCTATAATGAAGATCCTATTGTATCGAGTGATGTTATCGGAATCAGCTTCGGATCGCTTTTCGATGCAACCCAAACCAAGGTGGTTACAGCTGATGATAAGCAACTGATAAAAACAGTGGCCTGGTATGATAATGAAATGTCGTTTGTATCTCAGATGATCCGAACAGCTGAATATTTTGGAGCATTATAAAATGTTGTGACTAAATAATCAAGCTTTTGCTTTTTTAAGCCCGGAGTTATACGGAGTTTCACGGATTTATATGGCTTAAATCTCTCTGTCACTTAGTCACTAAGTCTCTGAGTCTCTAAATCCGATGGTCTCATAGTTTCCTCCCCTCTGTCATACCCTGAGTCGTTTGTCGTGCGTCTTTACTTTGAGTTCTTTTTGTTTAACCTTTATGATCTTTGTGGTTAATGGATTTCTTGGAAATCAGTATCTTAAAATTTTTAATGTCAAAGTGACGGAAAGCCAAATTGTGAAACTACCTTTTCATCTATGTAACTTTTTAGGTTAGTTATGCAACTTACTATTAAAACATAATAATCCATAAGTGGATACGCAAAACAAAATAGAATTCATTACACTCTACGAGCCGATTCATACTCAGCTAAGTAAATTCTGTCGGGCAATTTCAGGCAATTCGGAAGATGGAGAGGATTTATTACAAGATACAATTCTTAATAGCCTTGAAGGATTTAATAAAGTCAAAGACAAAAAAGTGTTTAAATCCTATCTGTACAGTATTGCAAGCAATCTACATAAAATGAAACTACGTCGACTCAAATTTAGGGCCGAATTTAATGATACCGAAATTAATCAGATTGTCGATTTTGGACAAAATCAGGAATATCTGACTGATTTTAAAATTGTCTACGAGAAGATGCTTTCATTACCAGAGAGAATGTCAGAAACATTAATTCTTTATCATATCTCAGATTTATCCCTGGAAGAGATACAAAAAATACAGGGTGGAAGTTTGTCTGGTGTCAAGCTCCGATTGAAAAGGGGGAGAGAAAAATTATTATCTCTTCTAAATACAAAAGAGCAAATGAAAGTAGCTCTAATGCTTTTAACCTTTTAAACGATTAGACATGGAAAAAACTTTTACACAACGAGATATAGAGAAATTCTTAAATGATTTCAGGAATTTATCAAATCCGTATAAATTAGAAAAGGTGCACCAACTATTAAATAATCCGGATGCTAAGGCCAAGTACTCGGTAAAATTAAATTACAAACCTTTTAATTTTATTATCATGACAAGTGCATTTATTTTAGGGTTAAGCGCCCTTTTAATTTGGTCAAATCCAAAAAAAGTTAATATCAATGAGATCAGTACATTTCAGAAATCAGAAACTGTCGCGGATTCTAACTTTTCCCTTAGAAAAACATCAGATCTGAAACAGCCCGCATATGAGAAAACTGTTATTAAAACTAAGACTGTTCTAAATTTTGAGGCAGCGACAAAAGTTGCTATAGATTCTACTTTCTTCCCAGAAAAAACACAAGAATTGGCTCAACCTGGATTTGAGGATCCATTAATCAAAAAAAAGTTTGCTATTGAAGGAAAAAAGGATAATCCGGTTCGAATTGTTACAGGTAATCAACCTAAAGTTGACAATTCAAGTCAAGAATTTAAGACTGAATCGTACGCTTGGTCACCAGATACAATTATTGATAAAAGTTTATTATTATTAGATCTTTCTGATAAGGAATTGAAGGCAATTGGAATAGTGAGAAAAGGGGTTGCATTGTTTTATCACAATATTATTGAAGGGAAATATGACTGGGCTTTGACAAATTACCCTGATCTGATTCCCGAGGAAGAAAGAATAACTACATTTAACAAGTTTTTTGTGGCATATGTTACTAATTCTCAATTCGAACCAGAAGGATCAGGCAATTTTTACTCCTCGATGGATACTCTGATCCCAGTGGTAACAAATATTCAATCTGGTCACATTTTTTGGTTTACTCCAGATAAAAGTTTTTTCAGTTTACTCCCTGAGCGATATAATTATTTAAGCTCAACCTATAAAAATTTAATTTGTCTAAAGAAGAAATATCCGGAAAGGACTTTTACTAATTATCTTGGAAATGGGGTTGAACGCATTTTAGACCCAATTAATGTATTAAATTTAAATAAAGAAGAACTTCAGAAAATTGGAGTTTTAATAGATAATGAATGTGTAATATTTCAAACTATAAATAAAAAGTACACTTTAAAAATTTGTAAACACGGAACATATTCTGTGGGAAACGATGACGATTCAAATGTTTTTCCTCCAAATCCTTATCCTGTAATAATGACTGATACTTTGGGACGCAGGTTGTATATTGAAGGAAGTATATTAAATAAAGATACGGTCTCAAAAATCATGAATATATTAGTCCCTGTTAGAATTAATCTGAACAATATTGTTCCTCCAAATCAGGAAGTAATAATTTGCTGGTATTATCCTACTCAGGAATTTTTAAATGCATTGCCTGAAAAAATTGGTGCAGAATTGAAATCTGAACTTATTATTGTTACTAATGGCTCCAGGGGATCCTCAACTTCATGCAACTATTTTGAGGTATGCAAGTCATCCTTAAAGCTTGATAATTTTAAACTTTATCCTAATCCTGCGAGCTACTCCGTTACAATAGAGTTTGAAAATTCTGAAGAGATTATTGGGTCAATATCAATAGTTAATATGGCAGGATTAAAACTAAGGGTGTTATTACCAAATACAACACTTTTATCTGGCCACAATTCTTATAAGATGAACCTATCAGGGATCAATTCTGGTATTTACTTAATTTCCGTAAATACAAAAAAAGGATTTAAAACTCAGAGATTAATTGTATCTCAGTAATCGGCATGGAGAAATTGATTTAAATCCTGACCAAAAATAGAGGAAACTTATACCTTGACTAAAATAAAAAAATACTTGCACTAACTCGGTTTGCTGAATAGCCTTTTCCAGCCCGGACTGCTTTTTTATCGACCCTAAAAGTCCACGAGAGGAAAATTTAACCTGCTTATTAAATTTTGCGGCACCCGTCCCGATAGCTATTAGGATGTTCCTGCTGCCGAGACAGAGCTTTTGTTTGACTTCAGCCTCTATAAGTTCAATAATTACTCCTTTCTTAATAAGACTTTTACACACTCCGGTTTGTTGAAAACTGACCCGGCTGAGTCAATTTATGATACCTTAACAGGATTTTTTTCCAGGAAATTTTTGAAATTGTTAAATAATGTCGTTATTGTCCAATAAGTATTAGACTCAAATAATTTCAGCTAATACAAAATCTTGAATGAATTATCGAAAAGTAAAATCTTAATTCAAAAACAAACCGATAATATATTTATTATATGGAAACGATAAAACTTAAACATAAAATTTGTTTGATAATCGTAATTGCAATACTATCTTCCTATAAATGTTTAAGTCAAACAAATTACTTACCAGGTTATGTAATTAACTTGAAAAAGGATTCAATTAAAGGGTTTATAGATTATAAAAATTGGGATAAAAATCCTACTGAAATTTCTTTTAAAGTAAGCCTGAACGAAAACAGGATTAAATATGAACCTAAAGATATTTTAGGTTTTGCTGTTCTAAATGAAATTTATAAAAGTGCAATTATTGAAAAAGAAGTCAGTACCAATTATATAAATAACTTCCAATACAATGCTGAGTTGAAATTTGATATTGATACAACTTTTTTACAAACAATAATCAGCGGAAATAAAAGCTTATTTTGTCTAAAAGATAAAAATTCCATTGAACAATTTTACATTCTGCAGGATACATCTTATAAACTATTAATTCATAAGAGATATTTAAAAATTCAGGATGAGAAGGAAATGATTGTGGAGAATAATGATTTTATAGGTCAGCTATTAATTTATTTGCAGGATTGTTTAAGTATTCAAAATCAAATAAAAAACACAAAATACGATAAAAGTGATTTGGAAAAGTTGTTTCTGATTTATTACAATTGTGAAAACACAGCTGCAAAATTTCAAAAAAAGACAGAAAAAATAATTCCTCAATTGGGTATATTTTTTGGTATTTCCAATACATCTATAAGATTTGCAGGTGACTATTATCTTGTTGGGGTAAAATTAAAATCTTCCAATAATTTTTCAGGTGGTATATTTTGTGATTTTATTTTACCAAGGAATCGAGGGAAATGGTCTATAAATAATGAACTATTATATAGCTCATATAAAATGAGTGGACATTATGATGATTATTATAGTCCCGCAAGCTTAGAAATTGGATATACATATTTTAAATTAAATAACATGTTACGATATAAATATCCGATTGGAAGTTTTTTCCCCTTTATAAACGTTGGAATTTCAAATGGAGTGTTTGTCAGAGAAATAAACAATAAAATTAACGAATCAGTCTTTCATCCAAATACGAATGAGAGGGCACTGGCTGACACAAGAAATTTCGAACAAGGATATATTCTAGGAATAGGATCAAAATTCAAGAATTATTCTTTTGAAATACGATATGAAAACTCTAATGGTATTTCAGCTTATAGAAATTTAAAGACACCAACTAAAAGATTATATTTCTTTTTAGGCTACAAATTTTAATTGACACAATTACTGCCGTCAGACCTGCCGGCTTGTCCTGAGCTTGCAAAGATTCATAAATGCAGGGGCCGAAGGTGTCGCTGGTCTTTGGTTAGACACCCTGATTACTTTATTGTGACATGACAAACATATCAATCCATCCGGACTTTAGAAAAGCGATGCAACCTGACACTTCAAAGACAATTTTCAATTTATATGTGCAATTTCTTTTTGGTTTTAATCAATAAAATAGACGAAATTTGAGTATTGTTAAACTCAAAACTTAATTCTTATGAAATCTATTTGTTTGATCTTTAGTTTATTAATGACCTCACTTTTTGCAAATGCCCAGAAAACCGGAAATGATGCTGTTGTTGCAGCAGTAAATATGAATGTTCTCTATCGTGGAATGCAAAATCCCATTGAAATAGCTGTACCAGGTGTACCCTCTGATAAAGTATCAATAGCTGTAACAAATGGAACATTAAACAAAACAGCAGTGGGATTTTCAGTTTCACCCGGAGAACAGGCGGAATCAGTAATTAAAGTACTGGTGGATAACAAAGAAATATCTGAAAAGAAATTCAGAGTAAAAAATGTTCCTGAACCGGTAGCTCTGTTTGCAGGAAAATATGAAGGGGAGATGTCAAAAGAGGTTGCTCTGAAAACCGATATCCTTGAAGCCGAATTAAAAGATTTTCTCTGGGATCTTAAATTTGAAATAAATGGGTTTACTTTTTTTTGTTCCCGGGATAATATGGATATTGAGGAATTATCAAATGGAAATAAACTGACTGATAAAATGAAATCTCTGATTTCAGATATTAAACCAGGGAAAATAATTGTATTTAAAGATATTAAAGCAATCGGTCCCGATGAGAAAATCAGAGACTTAAATCAAATAGTCATTAAAATTAAATGATTACGGTCGCCAAAGGCTTACAGTGGTGATGATCGCAGCCGCCTCTAGATACCCTACTCAAACACAACAGTTTTATTATTATAAACAAATACCCTGTCTTCAAAAACCAGCTGCATGGCTCTGGCAAGCGCAGCAGTTTCATTTTCCCTGCCGGCTTTTATCAGGTCTGTCAGAATAAACGAATGATTTACAGAAATAGTTTTTTGAGTTATTATAGGCCCTTCATCCAGATCATTGGTAACGAAATGAGCAGTGGCACCTATTATTTTCACTCCACGTTTTAATGCCTGACTATAAGGGTTGGCGCCGGTAAAGGCTGGCAAAAACGAGTGATGAATATTAATAATCTTCAATTTGAAAGATCCAATAAATTCAGGCGACAGAACACGCATAAACTTGGCTAAAATTAAGTAATCTGGTTTGTTAAGATCTATTTGCTTCATCAACTCTGCTTCAAACTCTTCCCTGGTTTTATTCTCGTGCGAAACCAAATGAAAAGGGATGCTAAACCGTTCGGTAATACTCTTCAGATCGGGATGGTTGCCTATAACGCATTGTACACTGGCTCCAAGTGTCTTGAAATGATTTCGTGTCAGGATATCGCTTAAGCAATGATATTCTTTTGTAACCAGAACAACTATTTTCTTTTCAGGTAAAGGATTTACTTTAACTATGGCATCTGTAGGCAATACTTTTGTTATTGCCATCTCAATATTTTGAGGATCTGAAATTTCGTCCACAACGATCCTGGCAAAAAACTTATTCTCCTCCCGATCTACATGTTCGCGCATGGAAACAATGTTATAACCGGCATTTGCTAAAACTGATGATATAGCTGCAACCAGACCTACACCATCTTTACACTGAATAACTACGACCATATTACATTTTATAATGACTTTACAATTTTACGATTTTATTCGCTTCCCGCACCCATGAATTTATTCTGTTTTTAATAGATTGACTTTCAGTAAGAAACAACAAGATTTCAGAAATAAAATATTATTCGTTTTATATCGTGTCTATTATTGAAGATCTTCGCAGCAAGCTACGAAGAATCTTCGATCCCCTAAGGTAATTTCTTAATGCTCGCTGACTCCGCAGCAAGACTTCGGCGAGCTCAGTCGAGTCGCAACGGAGAATGCGCTCGCGGGGATTCAAGCACTCTTGTGCCGAAAATAAACTTTCCCTTCCACCATGGATCGTTTAATGAAGTTATGGTCACGCCACTTTTGGAAGAGGTGTGGATAAATTTATTATTTCCAATATAAATGCCCGAATGGGTGATAAAATCATGCGTTTCATATGATCTGATAAAAAAGACCAGATCCCCTTTTATAAGCTTATCCATTCCTGGTATTATTCTTCCATACCTTGACTGTTCTTCTGAATTATGGGGAAGGATTATTCCGTGTCTGGCAAAAACTGTAACCAATAATCCTGAGCAATCCATGCATTTCAGAGTTGTTCCTCCCATGCAATGAGGCACACCAATAAATTTTTGAGCGGTTATAATGATTTCATCAGCGCTGGTATTGTGAGTAATTAGCTTTTTTTCACTGCCGGTGTCCAGAAAAACCTTAAGTTTTTTCTTTTCAGAATGGCTTTTGATATTCTGAAACGATGATTCACGATAAACCTTTTTGGAGCAGGAAGAATTAATCAGCTGACATACAACAACTAACAGAACAATAAACTTTGCTTTACATTCAAAAAGTACTTTCATCCTCAAGAATACTGCTATATGGCGGAGTAAATATGAGAATTATTTTCTCATTTCAATAAGTTGTGAAGAAGTTGTCAGCAATTAAATCAGGAAATAAACGAATATTATAACAAAAAATCTGAATTTGTCTCAATGTAATTCTTCATAATTTTGTTGACAATTTGATACTACTCTTTTTATACATTAAATGCATTCAAACCCCCGGATAATTTTGCATTTTGATGCAACTATCTGGTTTGATCTTTGTTAATGTGTTATATGCCTGAAACTGTGAATATGAAAAAATTATTATTATTCCTATCTATTCTTATAGTTACTGTAAGTTGCGATAAAGAGCGGATAAATGATAACTTCCGGGATGACCCATCCATCCAGAATATTAACGGGAAATGGAAAGTAGTCTCTTATGAAGATTTCGAAAAAGCTTCGGTAACTAAAAAAAGTGATGTTGATTCCTGGAACGGGATGGACGTAATTCTGACTTTCGCCACCGATTCACTCTGGGGGTATTGTACTACCAACGCTATGTCGGGAAAGTACAGTTTATCTGGAAGAAATATCCATATAATAAGATATGGAGGAACTAAAATTGGTCAGCCCGAATGGGGAAATATGTTTTCAAAAATTATCTACGACCTCGAATCATTTGCGATAAATGAACATCAGCTCAGGCTTTTCTATAATGATTCGGAGAAAAGTGTGACACTAAGTCACGAATGAGGAAAGGCGTTACGGAGTAACGGCACATTTGCGCCTTCTCAGAATCTTAACCACAAAAAGCGAATGAAATACAAAGGAATAACATATGATATCGGGACAGAATATACTCCCAATGTACTCTCAAGAGACATTCTTGATGAATATATGGTGAGAATTGACATGGAGACAATTAAGAACAAGCTTAATTGCAATTCCGTAAGGATTTATGGCAAAGAACCCAAACGTCTTATTTTTGCTGCTGAAAAAGCCCTTCAGAGAGATTTGAATGTCTGGCTCTCTCCAAGACTAATTGACGGGAATATTGAGAACACTCTGGAATATTTAAAAAATGTAGCTGCAGAATTTGAATCGCTGAATCTTAAATATCCCGGGCATGGATTAGTTTTCGTTATTGGAGGAGAATTAACTATTGACATGAATAGTTTCGTGCAGGGAGATACTCTTCAGACACGTGTTGCAAACCTTATGAAGCCACTTTTCTTCATTAAAAATGCTTTGGGAATTAAGCCGAAATATCAGGAATCATTTAACCAATTCCTTAAGAATGCTGTTGCTACAGTTAAAAATGAATTCTCAGGTAAGATAACGTATGCAAGTGCAATGTGGGAAAAAGTTGACTGGTCCGATTTTGATTTCGTATCAATGAATCTCTATAGAGCCTCATTTAACAAATCATATTTCAATAAGACATTAGATAAACTGGCTTCATACGGGAAACCTGTTGCTATAACTGAATTCGGCTGTTGCTCATACAATGGTGCTGATGACAAAGGGCCGGCAGGGTACAGTATTTTGGATACATCAAATACCCCGCCAACATTCAGAGAAAAGTGTACCCGTAATGAGAAAGTCCAGGCTGACTATATAATTGACCTTCTTCAGACATACGACAATGAAAAAGTAGCAGGCACTTTCATTTTTGATTTTTATAATCAAAAGCTGACTTATAGTGATAATCGCAATAATGATTATGATATTGCCAGTTTCAGTATTACAAGGTCACTTGGGAATAATACCTGGGCCCCAAAGGAATCATTTCACAGAATTGCGGAATATTATAAGAAGTCCTGAAGTCATGTGTCTTGAAATTCTTTAACCGTACAGCACACAAAGAATTTAACACACAATTATGAATCAGGTAGTTTTCCCCAGTGAAACTCAGTGCTTCCCTACCACCGGCAGGCAGGTCTGTATGTCTCTGTGTAAGTTCTTGTTTCCCACGCTCAAAGAGATTTACAATGGACACATAATAGCAAACCTGAAAAAGACAAAAGAAGCCGGACAAATAACATAATTCTGAATATCATTTTAAAATAAATATTTATTACTTTTAAAGCCTGGTGAAGGAGTTCGTCATTAACCTCCCACTCAGGAGCTGATAACTCCTGCTTTACTCATTATTTGATTTATGAAATGAAAGAGTCATCTGTTTGATAAAAGTGTCCTTTATAAACAAGGTTTTATAACGCAAAAATTAAGTACTAATTAACTTGAATAATTATGAAAATTATTAATGTAACAGCTCTCGAAATCCTCGATTCACGGGGTAATCCAACAGTGGAAGCAAATGTGACATTGGAAGATGGAACAAAATCAAGGGCAATGGTCCCCAGTGGTGCCTCAACAGGTGAACGTGAAGCCTGTGAACTGCGTGATGGTGATAAGAAGCGCTATGGAGGAAAAGGTGTCCTTAAAGCTGTTGAGAATGTAAATAAAATCATTGCAAAAGAGATTGAAGGTATTGAAATAACCAGTCAGCGAGAACTCGACTATCTCATGATTGATTTGGATGGTACAAATAATAAATCAAAACTTGGGGCAAACGCGATTCTGTCTGTATCTATGGCTTATGCCCGTGCAGAGGCAATGAGTGCAGGTATACCATTATATCAGTATCTCGGAGGTGCAAATGCTCATCTCTTACCTGTTCCCTGTCTTAATATCATCAATGGAGGGAAACATGCCGACAACAATGTAGACTTCCAGGAATTTATGATAGCACCTCATTCTGCAGCAACATTCACTGAAGCTATCCGCATGGGCATTGAAGTATTCCACACACTCAAAGGAGTCCTGAAGGCAAAAGGATATAGCACCGGTGTAGGTGATGAAGGTGGTTTTGCACCCGATTTAAAATCAAATGATGAGGCTGTTGAAGTAATCCTTGAGGCAATCACCAAGGCAGGTTACAAACCCGGTGGCGATGTAAGTATATGTCTTGATCCTGCTGCCAGCGAAATGTGGGAAGATGGTAAATACAAGCTGTTTAAAAGTACAGGCAAACTTATTTCCAGCGACGACATGGTAAGACTCTGGGAAAACTGGGTAAAACAATACCCTATTGTCCTTCTCGAAGACGGGCTTGCTGAAAACGACTGGGCAGGTTGGCAAAACCTTACCAAAGTTCTGGGAAGTAAAATAGAAATTGTCGGGGATGATCTTTTCTGCACGAATAAAGCGATACTTGCAGAGGGTATCTTAAAAGGAGTTGCAAACTCAGTGCTGATTAAACTTAACCAGATTGGTACCGTTACTGAAACACTCGAGACAATTGAACTTGCTTACAAAAATAAATATAATGCATTTGTCTCCCACAGGAGCGGAGAAACACCCGACAGTTTTATAGCTGACCTGACAGTAGCTGTAAATGCCGGACATCTGAAGACCGGAAGCGGCTGCCGAGGCGAAAGAATTGAAAAATTCAATCAGCTGATGCGTATCGAGCATGAATTGGGTAAATACTCAAAATTTGCCGGGAAGAAAGCATTCAAAAACGCATAACATACAGGGTATAATGGTGCAATGGTGCGAAATAAATGCACCTTGCACCTATTTGACTATCTTCAGTTCACTCTTTAGCTTGCTGAAAATAGCCTTATATTCATCGGGAACTTTTTCTATGTCAACTGGTGTACTGCTGCTTCCCGCAGTCAGCTCGTAATAGTTGCCGTCTTTTATCCTGGAGGCAGCAGGATCGTGCTGAATAATTTCGAGAAGTCCTGCTAACTCCCGGGCAGTAATTTCTACTTCAGCCTCTGCAGCTTTTGTGATCGGAATAAATCCTCCTGTTCGTATAAGCTTTATTTTCATAGCTCCTGTTATACTTTTGCTTCTGACCATCCCTGTTTTACAGCCTTTACCTCAGGGCTATTATTACCAAACTGTTTCTCAGCATGAACAATGGTAAGGTTCTTTACATCTGCAAATTTAGCATTCTGAGCCAGATTATTATCCGTTAAAACCGCATACCATATCCGTCCTGCTTTTTCCCAGGCATATCCTCCCATGTTAAAAGCGGCAACATAAAAAGCAAAATTAGGTATTCCTGAATTAATATGCACACCTCCCCAATCGCCAGATGATGTATCAGGCAGATTTTGATATTTATCCATAGTGGCAGGCTGCGGGTCATCGCCTAATTCAGGATGATTTATATATGCGGTCCCGGGCGCTTTCATGCTGCGCAACGCATATTTAGGGCCTATCATCACCTTCTCACCAATTAACCAGTTTGACTTTTTAACATCCTGGTTATTATATCTTTGCTTTATCATTATGCCAAAGATATCGGAAAAGGATTCATTCATAGCACCGGACTGGTTTTCATAATCGAGGTTAGCTTCGTTTTCGGTAACACCATGTGTAAGCTCATGACCGATAACGTCAATATCGCTGGTGAAGCTGGTGAATACTGATCCGTCACCGTCGCCATATACCATTCGCCTTCCATCCCAGTAAGCATTATCCATTCCCTTGTCGAAATGCACATACTGTTTAAGAAGCAGACCTTTATTATCAACAGAGTTTCTTCCAAAAAGCTGCCAGTAGAAATCCCATGAAGCCTTCCCCCCTTTAATCACATTTTTGCCTGCTACGGAAGTTAATTTCTGATTCGTCTTTGTATCCCAGAGCAAAGCTGCCGTGGTAAAATCAGTTTTTTGCTTGCAGTCATAAACTTCCATCTGCATAGTCTCTTTACCGGTCTGCTTTGCGATGAGGCCGAGAATGGTTTTTTCGTGAAGGCTGGATTGCTGGAAAAAAATCCTGTCATTACGAAAGCGGAAGCTCCTGAAGTTTGAATTGATTGCCAGATCGGCAATCTTTTTATTGCCCGATTCCATAAGCTTTGTCAGCATGTAGGGAGGAACGATGCAATGAATTGGGTTTAGGTGGTTCTTACACATGATGTTTAAGATTTTAGATCTATATCCAACATATTAACCATAAAATAACAGGTAGAGTCTACCTGAAAAGTATTATACAGAAAATGTCTTATTCGCAGACAGGTATAAATTTAGGAAATTTCAGAATACAAAACAAAAAATAGATTCTGCTTCTCCTTGATTAATCTGAAGAAACATTTTTTTCTTTTGGTGGAATAATTTAAATTTATAAACAGTATCATAAATATTACTAAGATATGGACAACGTATTAAAAGTACCCGCGGAAAACATAGGCAAAAATTTCATTCCTGCAGAATATCTTCCAGAAGGGAAAGATGAAAATTACCAGCGAAACGTACAGACCATCCTTCCTAAATCAGGATGGAGGAATTTGCGATCTGATGAGGTTGAAAGACTCGTGAAAAATGACAACACAGCCGATAACTGGGATGAAATACTGGTCACAGATCAGTTTGATACGAATCAGATTAAAAATACAAGGTTTTACGGACTTGTAAGGATCGGATGCGTGAGAAATGTAATACTTCAGCATCACGACCTGAGGGTTCCTGCAGGAATTACAAATAGCCTGATCATTTCATCCGATATAGGTGATGATGTTGCTATTCATAACGTGCATTACCTGGCTCATTATATTATTGGTGATAGTTGTATCCTGTTTAATATTTCGGAAATGCACACAACCGATCACGCCAAATTTGGCAATGGAATTTTAAAAGAAGGAGAACCTGAAAATGTGAGAACGTGGCTCGATCTTATGAATGAAACAGGATGCCGCAGAGTACTCCCATTCGATGGTATGATTACAGCCGATGCTTACCTGTGGGCTAAATATATAGATGACGCCGCCTTACAGTTGAATCTTAAAGAGATAACTCAGAACAGTATTGATAACCGTCGAGGTTTTTACGGAACTACCGGTGATCATTGCGTGATTAAGAATTCTCATATTCTGAAGGATGTAAAGATCAGTTCACATTGCTATATAAAAGGGGCTAATAAATTAAAAAATCTTACAATAAATTCTTCTGAAGAAGAACCCAGCCAGATCGGAGAAGGAGTTGAGCTGGTAAACGGTATCGTTGGTTATGGCTGTCACATTTTTTACGGTTGCAAGGCTGTAAAATTTATACTGGGCAATAATTCCAATCTTAAATATGGCGCCAGATTAATAAACTCCTTTTTAGGTGATAACTCGACTATCTCTTGTTGTGAAGTACTTAATAATCTGATATTCCCGGCACACGAACAACATCATAATAATTCTTTTCTTATTGCCTCGGTTGTTATGGGACAAAGCAATATGGCTGCAGGAGCTACAATCGGTTCAAATCACAATAGCCGTGCCAACGACAATGAAATTCAGGCCGGTCGCGGATTCTGGCCAGGTTTGTGCACCAGTGTAAAGCATTCATGCCGGTTTGCATCATTTGTATTGCTTTCTAAAGCCGATTATCCGGCCGAACTCAATATTCCGTTGCCTTTTTCGCTGCTAAATAACAATGTTTCAAAAGATCAGCTGGAAGTTATGCCGGCATTCTGGTGGTTATATAACATGTATGCCCTGGCCCGGAATTCCTGGAAATTCCAGAATCGTGACAAACGCATACACAAGGATCAGAACATCGAATTTGAGCCATTTGCTCCCGATACCATCGAGGAGATATTCAAAGCCCGTACTCTGCTGGAAATATGGACCGCAAAAGCTAGTTTACTGGAAAAGAAAGTGTCGCAGAAAGGAAAGAATGATGAAGATCTTGCTCGCATGGGGCGTCACCTATTATCCGGCAAAGAAGAAGAAATCAATAACCTGGAGGTGTTGGGAGAAAACATGGAGAATACTAAAAGAAAAGTGCTGATATTAAAACCATATAAAGCATACCACGCGTACGGAGATATGTTGCACTATTATGCCACAAAGAATCTTATAACTTATATGAGCTCGGATCAAAAAGCTACATTCTCCGGTATGTGTAAAGATCTGAAAGGTGACCGGCAGAAGGAATGGGTTAATCTCGGCGGACAGATGATGCAAAAAGATGATGTGGATAAACTCAGGTCCGATATTGGTACCGGAAAATTGAAAACATGGAAAGATATTCACAACAGGTATGATGATCTCTGGAATAAATATAAAGTTGACAAACAAAAGCATGCATTTGCAACCCTTTGTGAATTATACGGAGCAGGAGATCTGGCGAAAGCCGAATGGTTGTCCGCACTGAATAAAACAGTGAGTATTCAGAGATTTGTTTGTGATCAGGTTTACAGCTCAAGAAAAAAAGATTTTGACAACCCATACCGGCAGTCTACATTCAGAAATGTGGCTGAGATGAAAGCTGCATTCGGAACTATTGATGACAATAGTTTTATTGTCCAGGTTCGAAAGGAAACCGAAGAATTTGAAATTCTGGTAGAAGAAATAAAAAACAGATCTGGTTCCTGATTTTTCCTTTGTGTTACTTTGTGCAATACTTTGCGTCCCTTCGTGGTAATTAAAAATCATTCTACCACAAAGGATCACAAAGGTACACTCAAAGACACTCTAAGGACTTGTAAGATAATCAAGCAAACTGGATTATCGGGTTTTCAACCATTTTTCGATCATTCCGAAGAATAATTGCTCCGGTTGGATCATCCATGTTAAATCCTCACGCTGGCTTGCCAGATGGAAATACCTGTCGGGAACATAATTTGGCGGATAGGATATAAAACGTGTCTGTCCATACACATTTTCGAGCTCTTTCCAGGCTTCCTGAAATTTTTTTATCACTTTTTTCACATCTTCAAGACCAGCATGCTGCTGAATTTTATCCGGACTATCACTTTCTTTCATGGCAAGCAATAAATCAGGGATAGCGCTCTGAAGATTGTAAAGTGCTATCGAGAGACTCCAGTAATACCTGTTTCTTCTTGATTTGTTATAAAGTTCAATCAGCCTGTCTGATAATTCGTTATAAGAATTCTTCTCAATCAGGCACCTGTCAATCAGGTTTTTATATTTCTTACTCCAGGTACCCGGAGAATTCAAATCAGGCAATTCAATAAGTTTGGAA
>Ga0302164_10000195_pt1 | contig 22444 bp, 16 predicted proteins | sample I_Fen_E3_1_FD_193500 | JGI IMG/M metagenome (GOLD analysis project Ga0302164, IMG submission 193500) | Peat permafrost microbial communities from Stordalen Mire near Abisko, Sweden - I_Fen_E3_1 | ecosystem: Environmental > Terrestrial > Soil > Wetlands > Permafrost | place: Sweden: Abisko...
ATATACCTTTTTAAATACAGGCGACAAATATAACAAATTTTCATTAAAACTCGGAGCGTGAAGCAAATTGTTCAAAGGTGTGTAATTGCCAGTTTTTAAGTAAGATAGAAAAACATTTATCAAATGAAGCTATTCTCTCTCAGCCTGGTCAGGAAATATAACGCCATTTTAATATATAATAAGTACTGCACATCTACTCCGAAAAAGCTGAACGTATCTGAGGTGTTACACCGTTTGCCACATTCAGTGAACTACCCTTAAACGGGTAATGATAGAAAACTATAAACCTTTATAATTCTAACATACAAAGCATTAGGCAGGATTTCTATTGAGAAAAGAAATAGCTTATTATGAAGACGAAAAATCAGGAAACCGGTCAGAAGACTAATATTTAATAAAGCGCAAAATATTTCTTGAAATATGACATTAAGAGCTGAAAAACATAAAATAAATAGAAATAGTATTAAAAAACAGGGGTATGTTGAAAAAAAAAGTAAAAATATGTCAAGAAACAGACAAAAAACAGGATGTAATTTAAAAAATGTATTATTTTTGTAAAAAAATATTAAAAAAATGGCAGAACTTAGATTTAGTGCTTTAAGAGAAGTATTCAACAGGGGACCTGTTGAAGTTACTACACCGTCGAAAATCGTTTCCGAATACTACGGAGAAAACGTTTTTGATCTTCCTAAAATGGAGCGTTTCCTTTCCAAAGAGGCATACAAGGTTGTGAAACGTGCAATTGATGAAGGAAAATCCTTAACCCGACAGGAGGCTGATCAGGTTGCTATGGGCCTCAAAGCGTGGGCTACAGGAAAAGGTGCGACTCATTACACTCATTGGTTTCACCCTCTTACAGATGGGACTGCTGAGAAGCATGATGGATTTATTGAGATTACTGACAATGGACAGGTTGTTGAGAAATTCTCAGGGGAAGTTCTGGTTCAGTCTGAACCGGATGCTTCAAGTTTTCCAAGTGGTGGTCTGCGAAATACCTTCGAGGCAAGAGGATATACTGCATGGGATGTTTCCTCACCAGTGTTTATAGTCGGAACCACTTTATGTATTCCGACAATATTCGTATCATGGACAGGAGAAGCACTGGATTATAAATCACCTCTGTTAAAAGCTCTTTCAGAGTTAGACAGGGCGGCAACGGATGTCTGCCAGTATTTTGATAAGGATGTTACTAAAGTAATAGCCACACTTGGTTGTGAACAGGAATACTTTTTAATTGATGATGCTTTGTATTATGCAAGACCTGACATTGTTCTGGCTGAGAGAACCCTTATGGGTCACCAATCATCTAAAGATCAGCAACTTTCCGATCATTATTTTGGTTCTATTTCAGAACGGGTTATGGCTTTTATTGAAGACTTCGAATGCGAAGCATATAAACTCGGAATTCCGGTTAAAACACGTCATAATGAAGTAGCTCCAAATCAGTTCGAAAGTGCACCGATATTCGAAGAAGTAAACCTCGCAGTTGACCACAACCTTTTGTTGATGGATATAATGAGGAGAGTTGCACGGAAACATAAATTCAGAGTTTTATTTCACGAAAAGCCATTTGCAGGAATTAACGGTTCAGGAAAACATAACAATTGGTCAATGGCAACAAATACCGGGGTTAACCTTTTATCACCCGGGAAAAATCCAAAAACTAACTTACAGTTTCTTACATTCCTGGTAAATGTTATCAAAGCTGTTAATGACAGTAACGATGTTCTGAGGGCATCAGTAATGAATGAAACAAACTCTTACAGACTCGGAGGACACGAAGCTCCACCTGCAATAGTATCTGTTTTTCTTGGCTCTTATCTTATAAATATGCTAGAAAACATATCAAAGAAGGTGACAGACAAGAAGATGACCCCGGCTCAAAAGACCGAACTTAAGCTTGGAATTGGCAAGATACCAGAAATTCTGCTCGATAATACCGACAGAAACCGGACTTCCCCTTTTGCATTTACCGGTAATAAGTTTGAGTTCAGAGCTGTAGGATCATCTGCAAATTGCAGTCCTGCAATGATTGTTCTGAATGCTGCAGTAGCATATCAGCTGACTCAGTTTAAAAAAGATGTTGATGCAATTATTAAAAAGGGAGTAAACAAGGATGAAGCCATTTTCCAGGTATTGAAAAAGGATATTCTTGAATCAGAGAGAGTATTATTTGAAGGTGATAATTATAGTAAAGAATGGCATAAGGAAGCAAAGAAAAGAGGCTTATGCAGTCTTCCAAGCGTACCGGAGTCTATCAGTCTTTATCTGACCAAACAATCAAGGGAAGTTCTTGTCGGATCAGGTGTTTTTACAGATAAAGAGCTTGAAAGCCGGGTAGAAGTTGAGTATGAGAAATTTGCTAAAAAGGTACAGATAGAATCAAGGGTACTTGGAGATCTTGCAATGAATCACATTGTTCCTATCGCCATTACCTATATGACCTCTCTCATTGAGAATGTCAAAGGGCTCAGGGAAGTCTTTAATAACACTGAATTTGAGAGACTGGCAGGAGCACGTAAAGAAGTGATAGTCAGCATTTCTGATCATATCTCAATGATCAAGAAGCTGGTAAATGATATGGTTGAGGAACGTAAAAAAGCTAATATTATAGAGGATAATTATAAAAAAGCAATTGCGTACGAAAGTAAGGTTAAACCATTCCTGGATGAAATACGCGTTCATATTGACAAATTAGAACTTGTAGTCGATAATGAAATGTGGCCGCTTCCTAAATACAGAGAATTACTGTTCACAAGATAAATGTTGGTTAGTTTTTTTCATGATTGTTTAAAAGGATTCCAATCTGGGGTCCTTTTTTCATTGCCGGTATTATGACTTCTTAAATTTTTATCCCTGATGTACTAACCCCATTTCCCACCCCGGCACTACAGTGTCGTATCTCCCCTAAAATTGCCCGGCGGGCTGTTTTAGCGGAGGTGCCCGCCTGCGGTGATGTTGAAAGTGAATTCATGTCTCAATTGATAAAGTCAGCATATTTTTTATTATAATAATTACTGATCCTCATCGTTTATTATTATTATCAAATTCCCTTAAATTGTTTACTTTTATAGTCAAAATGAAGGCAGAATCATGAAACAATTATTCCTATTACTTATAATACTTACTCTTGCATCTTCTACATGGATCAGTGCACAGAAACGAAAAGCAGACAGAGCTTATTCCGCCTTTGCTGCAGGGGAATATTATGACGCTACTGATCTCTTTAAGGATGCATATTCAAAAACAAAAAAAGCTGATAAAAATTCCAGGACTGAGCTCGTTTTTATGATTGCAGAATGTTACAGGCTAACTAATGATCCAAAAAATGCTGAGACCTGGTATAAACTTGCAGTGAAATCATCATACTCAAAACCTGAAGCTCAATTCTGGCTTGCCGAATCGATGAAAAAGAATGGGAAATATCCGCTGGCTATTGATGAATTTAAAAAATACAAACAGATTGCTCCTTCAGACGCGAGGGCAGAACAGGAAATCAGATCATGTGAACTGTCGGTTGATTGGATGCGAAATCCGGAAGCCTATAAGATAGATGAATTAAAAGACTTAAATTCGAAGGAAGCTGATTTCAGCCCGGCATATGGACGGGATGATTTTGGACTTATTTACTTTACATCCTCCCGGGATGGAGTTACAGGGAAAAAAACCCATGGGGCAACCGGACAGAATTTCACTGATATTTTTGAAAGCCGTGTAGATAAAAAATCAAAATGGAGTACACCTGTCCCTGTTGAGGTGATAAATAGCGAATTTGAAGACGGAACACCTTCATTATCATCTGATTATAAAGAACTATATTTTACAAGATGTGAAGCAGGGAAACGTGAGAAAAAGGGTTGCATAATAATGTACTCAAAAAAGAATGGGGATAAATGGAGCTCTCCTAAGAATATAGGACTTCTTCCAGATTCTCTGGTTGCCGCGCATCCTTCAATATCAAAAGATGGTCTGACATTATATTTTGTATCTGACCTTCCAGGTGGTTTTGGTAAAAAGGATATCTGGAAAGTTACCAGGCTAAGAGCCGGAGATGCATGGTCAAAGCCGGTAAATCTTGGTCCCGATATAAATACTACTGGCGATGAGCTCTTTCCATATATCAGGGAAGATGGTACATTGTATTTTTCTTCCGACGGGCTAATTGGAATGGGAGGCCTTGATATTTTCAAGGCAATTCCGCAACCCGATGGCAGCTGGATTGTACAGAATATGAAACCCCCTATTAACAGTTTTGCTGATGATTTTGGCGTTGCTTTCGAAGATGGAAGTGAAAAAGGAATATTCAGTTCCACCAGAAAGGGAAAAGGGAATGATGAGCTTTATTCATTTGAACTGCCACCACTTAAATTTAATGTTACCGGACTTGTGAAAGACGAAAAAACCGGTTTGGCTATTACCGGTTCGGTTGTTCAGCTGATCGCCAGTGACGGATCAAACCTGCAGGCAGAAACAGGTTCGGGAGGTGATTTTAAATTTGCTCTAAAAGCAGAGGTAGATTATATATTCCTCGCTTCAAAAAGAGGTTATCTGAATGGTAAGGAGAAAGAGACAACCAAGGGACAGGACAAGAGCCGGGAATTCATGGTTACCATACTTCTTACACCTACTGACAGAACAATCGAGCTTCCCAATATCCTATATGACCTTGATAAATGGGATCTCAGACCCGAATCGATGGTTTCACTTGATAAACTCGTTGAGACTCTTAATGATAACCCAAATGTGACAATTGAGTTAATGTCCCATACAGATCCAAGGAATACAGCAGAGTATAACTTAATTCTGTCACAGAAAAGAGCACAATCTGTTGTCGACTATCTGGTAAGTAAAGGAATTGAAATAGAAAGACTTACAGCAAAAGGTTATGGTAAGTCGAGTCCAAAGGTAGTTGATGCCGCAATCGCTTCACAATATTCGTTCCTGAAAGAAGGTGCACAGCTTAATGAGCAGTTTGTCAATACTCTTCCTACTGACGAGCAGAAGGAGATCGCATATCAGATTGACAGAAGAACGGAGTTCAAGGTTTTGAGAACTGATTATGAACCACCGAAGAAATAACAGTAGGAACGCAATTATGAAAAAAAATCTGTTTTTCCTGTTTTTTGTTTTTATTCCATGGTCTGTTTTTTCTGCTTCAAACCCTCCTTCCAAACCAATCCGTATACTGGTAATTACCGGTGGTCATGATTATAAAACCGAGCAGTTTAATCAGATGCTTGCAAGTCTGGGTGATAACATAATATACCAGATAGCTGAATTACCCGCAGCATATGATATGTTCCTTAAAGAGAACCGCAGTAAATATGACGTTCTGGTATTTTACCATATGTGGCAGAATATAACGGAAAAACAAGCAGCAGATATGTCTGATTGCATACGGCAAGGCAAACCTCTTGTGGTTTTGCATCATAGTATCTGTGCCTATGATGACTGGCCGGAATATCTGAATATTACGGGCGGAAAATATTTTCATAAACCGATAACAATCAATGGTACAGAATATCCTGCCAGCTCTTACATTCATGATATACATTTCATGGTTAATATCGTTGATCCTAAGAATCCGGTTACAAAGGGTTTGAACGATTTTGAGGTTTTCGATGAAACTTATAAAGGGTTTTATGTAGAACAAGGAGTGATACCTCTGCTGACAACCAATGAACCGACAAGCACGCACATTATTGGCTGGTCAAAGAAATATGGGAAAGCACGGATTGTTACCCTGCAAAGCGGACATGATGTGGCCACATTTGAAAATTCCAGCTTCAGAAAGCTTCTGAAACAATCTATAGAATGGGTATATGATGATGGGAAAAATCAGCAGAGATAACCACTTTCCTTCTTCTTTTTTCTATCTTCGGGCTTTGATCTAACCGATATGACCAGCGAATCAAAATACAGCAAGAGGGGAGTTTCTTCATCAAAAGAAGATGTACATGCAGCCATAAGGAATATAGATAAAGGTCTGTTTCCAAATGCCTTCTGTAAAATTGTCCCCGATCTTCTTGCAGGTGACAAGGACTTCTGCAATATTATGCATTCCGATGGAGCCGGCACCAAATCATCGCTCGCGTATGTGTATTGGAAGGAGACAGGCGATCTTTCAGTATGGAAAGGGGTAGCACAGGATGCAATCGTAATGAATCTTGATGATCTGCTATGCGTCGGCGCTTATGATAACATACTCTTCTCTTCAACAATCGGGCGAAATAAGAATCATATCCCGGGCGAAATTATTGCTGCTGTAATCAATGGAACCGAAGAAGTGCTGGAGGAACTCAGGAAACTGGGAATAAATATCTGGTCAACAGGTGGAGAAACTGCAGATATGGGCGATCTGGTCAGGACTATTGTTATAGACTCCACAGTGATTACAAGGATGAAAAGATCAGATGTAATATCCAATCATACGATCAGAAACGGAGATATTATCATTGGTCTGTCATCAACGGGTAAAACAACTTATGAAAAGGTTTATAACAGTGGTATGGGGAGTAATGGACTAACGTCAGCCCGTCATGATCTTTTTGCACCATACCTGGCCTCGAAATATCCCGAAAGCCTTGATACGACTTTACCATACGATCTTATTTATTCAGGTAAGTTAAGACTTACCGACCCCATAGAGGGTTTAAATACAGATGCAGGGAAACTGGTGCTTTCACCAACACGGACATATGCACCTGTTATTAAAAAGATCCTTGAAACTATGCGTTCAGAAATACATGGTATGATACATTGCTCAGGCGGAGGTCAGACAAAAATTCTTCACTTTATTGATAAAATGCATATTGTAAAAGACAATTTATTTCCCTTGCCTCCATTATTCCATCTTATTCATGAACAATCAGGAATAGCCTGGGAGGAAATGTATAAGGTTTTTAACATGGGTCACAGGTTTGAGATTTACACGGATCGGAAAAATGCTGCAGAAATGATAAGTATAGCTTCAGAATTTAATCTTGATGCTAAAATTATAGGTCATTGCGAGGAATCTGAAAACAAGAAGCTTACTCTATGTTCTGAATTCGGTACTTTCGGGTATTAAATATTCTTTACACGGGAAGCTTAATCTAAATCTTAATTCTTCATTTACACAGAGTTACACAGAGAAGACACTGAGTGTCACAGAGTTTTTAAAACCATTATGTTGTAACTTGTTTATCCCATTGAGCCTTTAGGCCATTGTACCATTACGCCTTTTTTATTACCTTTGCACCCTGAAAATTTATTGAACTATGGCAAACAACATGATTCTTGAGAGACTTGAGGGGGTAAAATCCCGGTTTATTGAGGTTGGTGATCTCCTCACCCAGCCCAATATTCTCTCGGATATGAAGAAGTATGTCAGATTAAATAAAGAATATAAGGATCTCCTTCCAATAATTGAGTCATACGAAAGATATAAACTGGCCCTCAGCAATATTACGAGTACGAAAGAACTTCTTGATAGTGAAAAGGATGAGGAAATGCGTGATATGGCAAAAGCTGAGCTTGATGAGCTAACATCGCATATTCCTGAGATGGAAGAAGAAATAAAAATGCTTATAATCCCTGCCGACCCTGAGGATGATAAAAACGCTGTTATGGAGATAAGAGCCGGGACAGGCGGTGATGAAGCAAGTATTTTCGCTGGTGACCTTTTCAGAATGTACAGCAAGTTTTTTGAAACGAAAGGATGGAAAGTGGAGGTTAATAATATATCTGAGGGAACAGCAGGAGGATATAAAGAAATAGTTCTCAGCATAACCGGGGAAGGAGTTTATGGAATCATGAAATATGAGTCTGGTGTTCATCGTGTTCAGAGAGTCCCACAAACCGAAACTCAGGGTAGGATTCATACATCTGCTGCATCGGTGGTAGTTCTTCCCGAAGCAGAAGAATTTGATATTGACCTCAGGACAGAAGATATCAGAAAGGATACATACTGCTCTTCGGGACCCGGAGGTCAGTCAGTAAATACTACATATTCTGCTATTCGTCTTACACATATTCCTTCTGGCATTGTTGTTACTTGTCAGGATGAAAAGTCGCAGCTTAAGAACTACGATAAAGCATTAAAGGAGCTCAGGACGAGACTTTATAATCTTGAATACCAGAAATATCTGGATGAGGTATCTCACCGGAGAAAGACTATGGTATCGACCGGCGACCGTTCAGCTAAAATCAGGACTTACAATTATCCGCAGGGAAGGATGACTGATCACAGGATTAATTACACAGTCTATAATCTTCCTGTAATTCTTGATGGAAATATCCAGGAAGTTCTTGATAAGTTGCAGATGGCTGAAAATTCGGAACGTTTGAAAGAGAGTAATATTTAAACCAACAGATAATGGATCATTCCAAATTATTTGAAAACATAATCAAAAAGCGCTCCTTCCTGTGCGTCGGTCTCGACTCTGAAATTGAAAAAATTCCCTCAATACTTCTTAGTACTGAAGATCCGGTTTTCGAATTTAACAAGAGAATTATTAATGCAACACATAAATTCGCTGTTGCCTATAAGCCAAACGTTGCATTTTATGAATGCTATGGCGCAAAGGGATGGATCTCTCTGGAGGCCACAGTACGGTACATTAAAGATAATTATCCTGACATTTTTGTTATTGCAGATGCAAAGCGGGGAGATATAGGAAATACATCAAAAATGTATGCAAAGGCATTTCTTGAAAACATGCCGTTTGATGCAATAACTGTTGCTCCTTATATGGGAGAAGATTCTGTTACTCCTTTCTTGTCGTTTAAAGACAAATGGGTAGTACTGCTGGCACTGACTTCAAATAAAGGCGCGGATAATTTTCAATATCATGATGAAGACGGGATAAAGCTTTTTGAGCGAGTACTATCTATTTCACAGAAATGGGGCACCATTAATAATATGATGTATGTTGTTGGTGCGACCCGGGCTGATATGTTGAAAGATATTCGCCAGCTGGTCCCTGATCATTTTCTGCTGGTTCCCGGAGTCGGGGCCCAGGGCGGTAGTCTTGAAGAGGTTGCAAAATATGGTCTTAACAGCAAATGTGGTCTTCTGGTTAACTCATCGCGTGCGATAATATTTGCAGATAATACCGAAAAATTTGATATAGTTGCCGGCGAAAAAGCAAAAGAGATACAGATTGAGATGGAAAAATATCTCCGCCAGCATAAACTGATCTGAATTCAATTATCTTTCAGACTTACTGTCATGCAGTCATTCAGTCTTGCAGTCTCTGAATCCAGTCCCTAAGTCCCCCATTCTCCCATTCCCCCATTCTCCCATTCATTTTTTATAAGGAGGACTTGCGTCGGATTGCCTTTTTTCGTAAATTTAGGTTCTCGCTGTTTCCTAATTTGTGCTAAAATGAAAGAGGAATTTCTTCATTACCTGTGGAAATACTGCCTCTATGACAAGGAGAGTCTGTTTGACAATGAGAAGAATAAAATCATCGTTCTTAATCCCGGTGAATACAATCGCGATTCCGGTCCGGATTTTTTCAATGCGCGTATCTCTCTTTCAGGGACCATTTGGGCCGGGAATATTGAAATACATACAAAATCATCACATTTTGATAATCACGGGCACCAGAATGACCCGGCTTTCGATAATGTGATTCTTCACATTGTTGCAGAAAATGACAGACGGGTATATAATACAAAAGGAGAAGAGATTCTTACAGTTAAAATATCTTTTGATCCTGCATACTACGAGAAATATATTTCTCTTGTTAATAATCCCTATATTATTGCATGTCAGGATGATATTAAAAAAATTGATCCTGTTCTTCTGCGCCACTGGCTTAATTCTCTCATAATTGAACGATTGCAGGGCAAGTCGGAATCAATTATGAAAATATTAACCGATACAGGCAATGACTGGGAAGAGACATTTTACAGGCTGCTGGCACGTTATTTCGGATTTCGTGTAAATACCGAACCATTTGAGATGCTGGCAACAGCACTTCCTTTCAGGATAATCCGGAAACATAGTGATAATATTTTCCAGATTGAGACTCTGTTATTTGGGACAGCCGGTTTACTTGAAGCTGGCCTGTTTAAAGAGGCCTTGTCGGATGAATATTACTGCGACCTCATCAAGGAGTACTCAGTTTTATCCTCAAAATATTCGCTTCAGCCTCTTCACGGGTGGCTCTGGAAATTTTCAAGACTGAGACCTTCAAATTTTCCAACTGTCAGGTTGTCACAGCTTGCCACTATGCTCTCAACTTCGGGAGGTCTCTTCTCAAGAGTACTTGAAGCAGTTGATATAAAACAGATTAAGGGATTATTTGAGGTACCGGCATCCGAATACTGGGATGATCATTTTGTTTTTGGCAAAAAAAGCAGAAGTTTTCCAAAGCATACCGGATCTCTTGCTGCTGATATCCTTCTTATAAATTCTATTATTCCATTGATATTTGTTTATGGTAAGTGCAGGGATAATGAGGATATAAGTGAAAGAGCTCTTTCCTTTCTTGAAGAAATAACTCCTGAAGTGAATGTCATTACATCAGAATGGAAAACTGCAGGGGTATTTGCAGAATCAGCTTTCTATTCACAGGCGCTTTTACAACTCAGAAATGAGTATTGCAAAAAAAGAAAATGCCTTGATTGCCGCATTGGCAGTAAAATAATAAGTCAGGGTAAAATGCTAAGGAATCATGAAGAACTCCTTTTGGAACCATAAAAATAGAATGACAGACGATGGAAGTGTTGACCTTCCTTTTTTATTATTACTGCAGTTCTTTTGACGAACGGTCGATTTTCTTTGACAAATAATTGACTGATAACACAATTCAACGCAACTTTTAATGTCATAATCACATCTTATTAATGAATGTGAAGCAGTAATTTTTTGCACTAATTCGTGACTGTAAAAATAGAAAATGAAGACGATACTTCACGGAACAAAGAATTCATTGCGGTTGAAAATCAGTTTTTCACCCCGGCCCTGAAGGGAGAAATTGATTTTGGCTGCGCCGAGCTCGCCAGCAAAGCTGGGCTCGGTTCTTCGCACCCTTTAGGGTAAGGGGTAAACGAAGAAAATCAATAAGTTTTGCTTTATGAGTTTAGTTAGATAAAAAGAATTATTTTAAGAACTTTTTAAAAAAAAAGTAAATTGTTTGATTATTTACATAAAAAAGCCTTATTTTTGCGTTCCAAAATTGGAGACTCAATCTATATTTGGATTAACAATATTTTAATTAGAGATATGTATTTAACAACAGAAAAAAAGCAGGAGTTTTTCAAAACCTTTGGAACATCTGAAATCGATACCGGTACTGCAGAAGGCCAGATTGCATTATTCTCATACAGGATCAATCATCTTACAGAACATCTTAAGAAGAACAAAAAGGATTTCAGTACTCAGCAGGCGCTTATCAAACTTGTTGGGAAAAGAAGAAGGTTATTAGACTACCTTAAAATAAAAGATATCAGTCGGTATCGTGAAATCATAAAAGCGTTGAAATTACGTAAATAGACAAAAAAAGGCAATCTTGAATTGCCTTTTTTCATACTATTTAGGTTATTTTGTAATTTCAATATACATAAATCATACGTACAATGTTTACAATAAAAGAGAAGATTATTGATCTCGGCGACGGGAGAACAATAACCCTTGAAACAGGCAGAATGGCAAGACAAGCTGACGGATCTGTTTTATTGAAGATGGGGAAGACAATGTTACTGGCTACGGTAGTGTCAGCCAGGGAGGCAAAAGAAGATACTGACTTCATGCCACTTTCAGTTGAGTATAAAGAAAAATATGCTTCTTCAGGACGCTTTCCGGGAGGATTCATGAAGAGAGAAGCAAGAGCTTCTGATTATGAAATTCTGGTATCAAGACTGGTCGACAGGGTTCTGCGGCCTCTTTTTCCTGAAGATTATCATGCAGAAACTTTTGTTACAATCAATCTGGTTTCAGCCGATATGGATATTATCCCCGATGCTCTTGCAGGGCTTGCTGCATCGGCTGCCCTTGCTGTATCCGATATACCGTTCAATGGACCAATCTCAGAGGTACGGGTCGCCAGGATAAATAAGAAATTTATTGTAAACCCTACTGCTTCTCAATTGGAAGAGGCTGACATTGACCTTATGGTTGGAGCAACCTACGATAATATAATGATGGTAGAAGGCGAAATGAAGGAAGTCTCTGAAGAGGAGATGCTGGAAGCGCTGAAAATTGCTCATGATGCTATAAAAGTTCATTGCAAGGCAGTGATGGAATTTGCAGAAGAAGTTGGGACAACTGTTAAACGTACATACAGTCATGAAACCAATGATGAAGATCTCAGGAAAAAAGTTTGGGATGAAACCTACTCAAAATGTTATGAGACTGCACTATCCTGTACAGCTGATAAACACAAAAGAATTGATTCGTTTGACGCTATAATTACTGATTTCCTTGGACAGTATACTGAAGAAAATCCTGTTAATGAGACTCTCGCAAAAAGATATTATCACGATGTATTGAAGGAGGCCTCCAGGAGACTTGTTCTGGATAATAATATTCGTCTTGACGGAAGAAAACCTGATGAAATAAGGGAGATTATATGCGAGATAGACACACTTCCGGCAACCCATGGTTCAGCTCTCTTCACAAGGGGTGAAACGCAATCTCTTACCACAGTTACATTAGGCACAAAGCTTGATGAAAAGATTATCGACGACGTGCTGAACAAGGGAACAGAGAAATTCACTCTTCATTATAATTTTCCTCCGTTTGCAACAGGCGAAGCAAAGGCTTATCGCGGAGTAGGCAGAAGGGAGATCGGACATGGAAACCTTGCACACCGTGCTCTTAAGAATATGATGCCATCTGACGACGAAAATCCTTATGCAATAAGGGTTGTTTCTGATATTCTTGAATCAAACGGATCATCTTCAATGGCAACTGTTTGTGCAGGCACACTGGCTCTTATGGACGCAGGTGTAAAGCTGAAGAAGCCTGTATCCGGCATAGCAATGGGTTTGATATCAGACAAGAGTACTAAAAAATACGCTGTTCTTTCAGATATTCTTGGTGATGAAGATCACCTCGGCGATATGGATTTTAAAGTAACAGGAACACGCGATGGGATAACTGCTACACAGATGGATATTAAGGTTGACGGACTTTCAGTTGAGATCCTTACAAAGGCCCTTAATCAGGCTAAAGCCGGCAGATTGCATATTCTGGAAATTATGAACCGGACTATTTCCGAGCCTCGTCCGGAACTTAAACCTCATGCACCCAGAATCGAGATGCTTACAATTCCAAAAGAATTGATAGGCGCCCTGATTGGTCCAGGCGGAAAAGTAATTCAGGAGATTCAGCGCGTTACAGGTGCTACAATAATTGTAGAAGAGGTTGATGGCCATGGTGATGTTAATATCTTTGGAGAGAATGCCGAAGTGATAAAAGCAGCTCTTGACTGGGTGAAAAAAATTGTCACGGTTCCTGAAGTAGGCCAGATTTATAAAGGAAAAGTAAAAACTATTGTCCAGTTTGGAGCATTCGTTGAAATACTTCCAAATAAAGACGGGCTGGTTCATATATCAGAGATCGAGTGGAGGAAGATAGATAAAGTAGAAGATGTACTAAAGGAAGGACAGGAAATCGAAGTTAAAATAATCGATATAGATCCTAAAACGGGTAAGATCAAATTATCAAGAAAAGAATTGCTTCCCCGGCCGCCTCGTCCTGAACCGGAAAAAAGAAATCCTGAACAAAATCAGAATAAATAATTTATGTGCCGGCTTCTAAAAGCCGGCATTTTTATTGTTGTTTCGATTCCAATGCATAAATTTGATTAATTGAAATAACAATTGCAGTCCGGGATGAAGATCAGGTACAACTATGTAGTTATAGAAGGGAATATCGGTGCCGGGAAAACTACCCTGGCTGGAAGAATAGCAGAACAATTCAATGCGCAACTCATCCTCGAGCATTTTGCAGATAATCCTTTTCTTCCAAAATTCTATAGTGATCCGGAAAAATATTCTTTCCCGCTTGAACTTTCTTTCCTGGCAAGCAGATATAAGCAACTAAAGGAAGAGTTGGTGCCTCAGGATCTTTTTAAGTCTTTTTCAATAGCTGATTACTACTTCATGAAATCACTTGTGTTCGCGGCTTCTACTCTTACAGGTGAAGAATATAATCTCTACAGACAGATTTTCTACATTATATACGGATCTCTTCCCAAGCCTGATATCTATGTATACCTTCATCTTAACCCAGAAAGATTACTGGAGAATATTGAAAGACGGGGCCGAAACTATGAAAAATTGATAACTAAAGAATATCTTCAGAAGATTCAGGACAGCTATTTTTCATTTTTTAAGCAAAACCCCGAGAACAAATATCTTATTCTGGATGTTAATAATATAGATTTTGTTGAAAATGAAAGTCATTATTCCAGGGTTATTGATACAATATTTTTCGATGATTTCCCTGTTGGTCTGAATAAAGTAATTTTATAAAGCCTCAGGAAAACATCGGGACATTCATTAAGAAGAAAGAAATTTAAACATTACCTGAATTCTGTAAAGTGTGAATAATGTAACTATTTCAAGGAGTTTTGTAATTATTATGCATTTTAAATGATGAACATTTGTGGTGGAACGGAATATTCATATAATAAGTGATTTATCATTATTCCGTTTGAGTATTTTGTTTAAGCTTTTATATGAGAATTTAAATAAATATATCTTGGAATTCTTTTTAAAAACTTATATAAAGAAGGGACAGGTAGAGATTTTTAATATGTTGTTAATCATTACCAAGAGTCATTTTATTTGGAAGGTATTGCTTAAAATTTGACTAATTTATTTTAAATTTGTACTTGCGATAGTAAAAATATATTATATTGTTAACTATAAACATACAAACACAATCATAAACAAATAACACTTTTAAACTATGAAAAAATTCAGAAGCTATTTTATCCTTATCCTGGCCGCAGCTGTTATGACAGGTTGCAGCGGTTTGAATAAGATGAAGAAAAACTCCAACTTGGTTAAGTATGAGGTTACTCCAAAAGTTCTTGAAACACATGCTGGTATGGTTACCGTAACAATTAAAGGTACCTTCCCCGCCAAGTACTTTGATAAGAAGACAACTGTTACTGCTACTCCAGTTCTCACTTATACCGGTGGCGAAACTGCTTTTGATAAAGTTCAGGTTCTTCAGGGTGAAAGTGTTCAGGCTAATAACAAGGTAATTACCACAACTGGCGGCGATTTTACTTATACCAGTTCCATCCCTTATAAGGATGCTATGAAAATGTCAGAACTTGTTCTGAGATTAAAAGCTGTAAGAGGCAAGAAAAATCTTGATTTTGAGCCTGTTAAAATTGCTGATGGTGTAATTGCTACTTCAACACTTGTTGATAAAATGGGAAGAACAATTATAATGAAAGACAATTATATCAGGGTTAATCCTGAGAGCAAGTTGGCAGATATTCATTACCCTATAAATCAGGCAGAAATCAGCAATAAAGAAATTAAAGCTGAAGATATTGCACTCCTTAAGGAATATATTAAATCAGTAAGTGTCGATCCAAGTCGTCAGCTGAAATCTACGGAAGTCAGTTCTTATGCATCACCTGATGGTTCACTGAAAATTAATACACCTTTATCAGAAAAAAGAGGAAAAACAGCTGACAAATTCATCAAGAAAGAATTCACCAAAATTGAAGCAGCCAAAGCTGATGGATTCTTTAATGAAAAAACAACCCCTGAAGACTGGGATGGATTTAAGTCAGAAGTAGAAAAATCAAGTATGCAGGATAAAGAACTTATCCTCCGTGTTCTCTCAATGTATTCTGATCCCGATGTTCGTGAGAAAGAGATTAAAAACATGAGTGCAGCATTTGAAGTTCTTAAAACTGACATCCTTCCAAAACTTAGGAGATCAAAACTTGCAGTTAATGTTGACGTTACCGGCCGTTCTGATGAGCAGATCCTGGCCCAAATGAAATCAGACCCAAAAGTACTTGGTCTTGAGGAAATGCTTCACGCTGCTACACTTACAACTGATCCAAACGAACAACTTAAATTCTATCAGGTAACCCAGGAAAATTTCCCGAAATGTATCCGTGCCAAGAATAATACAGGTTGCATATTTATGGCTCTGGGCAAGACTGACGAAGCAATTGCCGAATTTGAAAAAGCTAAAGCTATTCAGAATAATGACGTGGTCAAGAATAATCTTGGATTCGGTGCACTTGTAAAAGGTGACATGGCAAAAGCTGAAGAGTATTTCAATTCAATGACAGCAGCAACTCCTGAATCAAAATGGGGCCTTGGTGTTATTTCAATTACCAAAGGCGAATATGACAAAGCAGTTAATAACTTTGGAACAGAGCCATCTTATAATAATGCTCTTGCTCTTTATCTGAAAGGTGATGTAAACAAAGCAAAAGAGATGCTTGATGGAATGAAGGACCTCTGCAAATGCGGAAAGCCTTCTTACCTGAAAGCTGTTATCGGCGCCCGTCTTGACGACAGGAATTATATGCTGAGCAATCTTCGCGAAGCTATCGGATTTAAAGCTGATTGGAAAGCTTATGCAAAAACTGACCTTGAGTTTGCAAAGTTCTTCAATGATGATACTTTTAAATCAACTGTACAATAATCTAAAGACTTATAATATATTAAAAAGGGACTCGCAAGGGTCCCTTTTTTTTATTTTATAATTCGCCCCCCACCCCTAAAGGGGAAGGGGGGCAAAAAAACAGGGTAGAATCGTGTAGGTGAGTAGAAACTTACTGGCCCTTCATGAGAGTTTTATTCACCTCCCACAACACAATCCCTACGCTAATTGCTATATTGAATGAATGCTTTGTCCCGAATTGTGGTATTTCAACGCAATGATCGCAAATATTGACAATTTCCTGATCTACTCCGTTTACCTCATGTCCAAAAATCAGGGCATATTTCTGTCTTTTTTCAATTTGAAGATTCTGTAGCTCAGTTGAACCTTCAGCCTGTTCAATTGCAATAATTTTATAACCCTTCCCTTTAAGTTCTTTTACTGCTTCAATTGTCGTAGTAAAATACTTCCATGTTACCGATTCAGTAGCTCCGAGAGCAGTCTTCTGAATCTCCCGGTGGGGAGGACAAGATGTTATCCCACAAAGGTATATTGCATCTGTCAGGAAGGCATCCGCAGTCCTGAAAATTGAACCCACATTGCTGAGGCTTCTGACATTATCGAGGACAATAATAAAAGGGTTTTTTTCAGTTCTTTTAAATTGCTCTATGGTCTTTCTTTCAAGTTCACTATTGAGAAGCTTACGCATTCTTTTTTATGCGAAAATAACTAATTAATCTCTTAATTGTTGTTATTTTGTGATCAGTGATTTACGGGAATAAGAGGCAATTATTAAATTAAATTCGTAAAAAATGAATGTTCATGAATATCAGGGTAAGTCTTTGCTAAAAGCTTACAATGTTGACATTCAGGAAGGTTTTATTGCAGAAACTCCTGAACAGGCTGTTACAATTGCAGAGCAGCTTCATGAAAAACTCGGTTCTGAGTTTTACGTTGTAAAAGCACAGATTCATGCCGGAGGAAGAGGCAAAGGTGGTGGAGTCAAGATTGCAAAATCCTTAGAAGATGTTGGAAGAATTACCCGTCAGATGCTGGGTATGCAATTGATAACTCATCAAACTGGTCCTGAAGGGAAAAAGGTAAATAAAGTTCTTATTGCACAGGATGTTTATTATAAAGGTGAATGTGAGACGGAGGAATTTTATATCAGCATACTTCTTAACAGGGACAGCGGAAGATATATAGTTGTTTATTCCCCTGAAGGCGGTATGTCAATCGAAGAAGTCGCTGAAAAAACACCTGATCAAATCTTTACGGAGGAAATAGATCCATCGACCGGTCTTCAGCCATTTCAGACCCGGTTTATAGCTTTTAAGCTCGGATTGTCGGGATTGGCATTTAAAAATATGCAGAAATTTCTGGCTGGAATTTATGAAACATATATTAGCTGTGATGCTCAATTGCTTGAAATAAACCCGGTATTGAAAACAAGCGATAACAGGATACTGGCAGTTGACTGCAAGCTGGTTCTTGATGACAACGCATTATTCCGGCATTCTGAACTTCTTGCAATGAGAGACCTTAATGAAGAAGATCCTGTTGATGTAGAAGCTGGAAACCATAATCTGAACTTCGTAAAACTTGATGGGAATGTGGGATGTATGGTAAATGGTGCAGGACTGGCAATGGCTACAATGGATATTATAAAGCTTTCAGGCGGCTCGCCTGCAAATTTTCTGGATGTTGGTGGCGGCGCCAATCCAAAGACTGTTGAAGCAGGCTTTCGCATTATTCTTAAGGACCCGGCTGTAAAAGCAATCCTGATTAATATCTTTGGTGGAATTGTACGATGCGACAGGGTGGCCATTGGGGTTGTCGAAGCCTACAAATTGATTGGAGAAATCAGAGTTCCTGTAATTGTAAGACTACAGGGTACAAATGCTGAAGAAGCTAAGAAGATAATTGATAATTCAGGACTTGCTGTATTTGCAGCCATATCCTTCAGGGAAGCTGCTGAGCTGGTAACTAAGATTTTAAACCCTGAGAACAAGTAGAATAGTCCTGGTAATGAAATTCAAGAAGTCGAGTCTCCTTTTCCTGTCTGTTATCTTTTTTGTTATTATTATAATTTTGGTTACTGTTTCCCTGATCAGGAGAGGAAGAAAGTATCCTCATTCCGGTTACTTTAGTACAAAGTGCTTGGATTATAAACAGAAGGAGTTCAGCAGGAAACTGAATGACAAAATTGTAGAATATTCAGCAGCCGCAAAATTAACAGGAATAAAAGTATGTAAGGATGAAAAGGAACTGAAGAAAAGGATCTCGGAAGGGAAACTGGTAAAAGTAAAAAGCGGAAATTATTATATTGTTGAAAAAATGAAATTCAGCTATCCTTGTGTTACCCGGGAGAGCAAAATACTTATAGATGAGATTGCCGAGAAATTAAGTGCTAAAGCTTCACAAAAAGGACTGACCGGGGTCAGATTTTACATAACTTCAATGACCAGAATAAGTGATAACATGAAGAGTCTTAGACGATCCAATGGTAATGCGTCAGCAAATAGTCCTCATCTTTATAGCAACACTTTTGACATAAGTTATAAGAGATTTGTGGCCCATAAATGGGTATTGACAAATTGTGATAAGAAATTTTTAAAAGAGGCTCTTGCTGAGGTGATCTGGCAATTAAAAGAAGATAACCAATGCTGGGCTACATATGAGAAAGTACAAAACTGTTTTCATATTGTATCCAGATAATTGTGTAACTATATCATTTTAAGTTAATAATACGAATTTTAGCTCATACAGAAATAGTCTTTTAAAAGAGAAAATACCTACTTGTTTTTATGTGATTCATCACAATAAGGTTTATTTCCCGATTTTCCGCAGATACAAAGCTTTACCTCCACGGGAGATTCTTCATTCCCCCTCTTTAAGTCTTTCAGCAAAAAATTTCCTGAGATTTTCAGAGGTCCAAAATCAATAACTTCAATTATTGCCTGGGATTTATTTTCTTTACTATCGTCCATATCACATAATTTAACCTACAAACCCGGCTTTCCTGTGTTGACCGTCGCAGAAAGGCATATGGTCACTTACTCCGCATCGACAGATAGAGATCATGCTATCATGAATTTCTTTTTTAGTTCCGTTATATGACAGTGTAAAATTCCCTTTAAGCACTATAGGTCCATCCGCCATAATCTTTACAGAAACAGGCTGTTCTTTCGTTTCCTGTTCATTAGAATTCATAAGTTCAGGTCTCCTGAACTTAATATGGTTAAGCTGGTCACTGCCTACTGAATCGTTTTTTGATTCATCATTCCATTTCCATGACAAAGCCTCAGTCGGGCATAAATTTACAACCTCAATAATTTTTTCAGTTGTGGAACCATTCATGTCAACCCAGGGTCTCCGGCTCGGATCAAAAACTTCCAGAAGCTCCCTGTAGCAGTAGGAAGCATGTACACAAGCCGATGGTTTCCAATATACTGTTATATCATCGTTTTTATATCTTCTGCCTCCTGAAAACTGGCTATCATTTCTTTCCATCGCAGCTAAATTATGTACTCTGATTATCTATATGACTTTTAACTGACTTTTCTTATTTTCCCTGTAATCCAGAACCTAAGCATTGTAATCAGAGCAACCGAAAATATAAAATACACGGCCGCAATTTAGCATTTTTTCTATATATTCAGGTTGAAGTGACATTACGAATATTTATATTTGTGTTATATCATGTATAAACTGAGCAAAATTCATTTATTTAGGAACGGAATAAAAATAGGAACCTGGTATTTATAGTTTTTGAAGAGACTATTGAATTTAAATCTGGACAAAAAATATTCCAGAGGATAACAGTTCCTTTAATTTTGAAAATTATGAATGTTAATAATTCTTTGGACAAAAATTTATGATTATCAAAGAATGGTCTTGCTTGTTGGCAGGAATTATATTATCACAACCGGCCAGTCATCTTATTCTGACTCTGTTAGCTCTCCTTATAGTAATTTGTATCATAATAATATTTTTCTCTTTACAACTTAAAAAAGTCAACCAGGAACTTATTGATAGAAACAATCAGATTACAACTATCAATACTGACTTGCAGAAATCGAATGAAGAACTGGCGATCCAAAAAGAACTGACAACAAAAAAACATTTTGAGTCAGATAAGTTTTACGAAATGCTTGTTCAAGCTGCCAATGATGCAATTTCTTTTTACGACAGATCCTGGAATCTGAAATTTACCAATTCTGCTTTTTATTCAATGATCGGGTATAACAAAGAATCCTTTAATAATTTAAATCTGCAGGATCTCATTCACCCTGACGATCAGGATTACCAGCTGAAAAGAGAACAGTCACTTGTGAATAATGGATTCTTTGAAACCGAATTAAGACTCAGACATAAAGACGGGCATTACATGAACCTGTCAACGAGATCAGTTACTGTACGGAGTGATACTGGCGAGGTTTTGGGCGCTCTGACGATTTCGCGCGATATTACCAAATTGAAACAGGTTCATGAGGACCTTATTAAAGCTAATATCGGGGCTGAAGCAAGCAACAGATTAAAGTCAAATTTTCTTGCTAATATCTCGCATGAAATCCGTACTCCTCTTAATAGTGTCGTCGGATTTTCAAATCTGCTTCTGACAAATAACCTTCCAAACGAGGTAAAGGAAGAGTATATTGAACATATCAATCATAACAGCGAAAAATTACTTCAGATAATAGGTGATATTATTGACCTGTCAAGACTTGAAAGTTCCCAGATAGAGATTACTTATGAAGAGGCCTCCCTGAGCGCAATTGTCAATGAGATAATTGAAGAAGCCCGGCAGGTTATAAGACGGAACGAAAAGCCTATAATCCTTAATGTTAAAAATCATTTTGAAGCTCTTAGTGATCTGATATTCACCGACCGGATATGGCTGAAAAGGGTATTAAACCACCTCATGGATAATGCTGTGAAATTTACGCTTGAAGGGTCAGTGGAATTCTCCTATATACTTGAAAACCAAAATATAGTATTTAAGATAAGAGATACCGGTATAGGAATTAATAAAGAAAATCTCGGACATATATTTGAGGAATTCAGGCAGGAATTTGACGGGCACCATCGTCCATTTGAAGGACTTGGAATAGGATTAACGCTTGCAAAAGAGGTAATTGAAAGAATGGGAGGCAAGATATTTGTTAAATCTGAAAAAGGAGTAGGTTCCGAATTTAGTTTTTCAATTCCATACAGACCCGCCGGAACCACAAAAGCTAAACCTCAGGCAGCGAACAACGAACAGTTTCCGAAGCCAATTGACTGGAGCTCAAGAAAGTGCCTGCTGGTCGATGATAATAAGGATGTTCTTATCTACCTCAATCGGATACTGACAGATACAGGAGTTTCAATCCTGACTGCCAGGTCAGGTTTCGAAGCCATAGAAATAATTAAAGCCAACCCTGATATTGATGTTGTCCTGCTTGATATGCAGATGCCTGAAATGAATGGGATAGAGGCAACAAAAGAAATAAGGAAAATCCGCAAGAACATTCCTATTATTGCACAAACTGCATTCATATTTGAAGATGATAAGGATATTATTCTTGAAGCCGGATGTGATGCATGCCTTATCAAACCCATCCGCAGAGACCATCTATTGACTGTTATGTCAAGCTTTGTAAAATCAAACTGAATACTATACTTAACACTTCACATCCTATAATCTTCTCATTATCATTTACCCCCTTCCCAACCTTCCCCCATAGGGGAAGGAGTGGTTTTCCCTTTCCCCCGTGGGGGAAAATGAAAGGGGGTTCAAGATAAAAAAGAGAAGCTCAAATATGTTTCAGGAGTATTATATAGCTATACGGACTTATTTCGGGAGTGGATGGGGGTGGG
>Ga0302164_10000197_pt1 | contig 22382 bp, 21 predicted proteins | sample I_Fen_E3_1_FD_193500 | JGI IMG/M metagenome (GOLD analysis project Ga0302164, IMG submission 193500) | Peat permafrost microbial communities from Stordalen Mire near Abisko, Sweden - I_Fen_E3_1 | ecosystem: Environmental > Terrestrial > Soil > Wetlands > Permafrost | place: Sweden: Abisko...
GCTGGAAGCAAAGAACAGGTTGTGCATGAGCGGTACGCCATTGCAGAATAACACTTTTGATATTTTTGCACAGATGAATTTTTTAAACCCGGGCTTACTGGGTAGCATGGAATTTTTCAGGAATGAATTTGCCACACCTATTGATAAATTTGGCGAGCAGGAACAAAAAGACCACCTGAGAAAATTACTGTACCCATTTATTTTACGCCGTACCAAAGAGCAGGTAGCTAAAGATTTGCCGGATAAAACAGAAACGATTTTGTTTTGCGAAATGGAAAAAGAGCAGCGTGATATTTATGAAGCCTACCGCGATACTTACCGCAGTAAAATTTTGGGTGAGATAGACCAACAGGGTATCAACAAATCTCAGCTGACCATTTTACAGGGCCTGATGAAGCTGCGCCAGATATGCGACAGCCCGGCCATATTGAATGAAGAAGATAAATACCCCAACCATTCTATTAAGTTAGATGAACTGACCAGGGAGATAACAGAAAATATTGGTGAGCACAAAGCACTGGTGTTCTCTCAGTTTTTAGGCATGCTGGCGCTGATAAAACAAAAACTAAAAGAACAGGAAATACCATTTGAATATTTTGATGGCAGCACTTCTGCAACCGACAGGGAAAAAGCCATCCAGAATTTTCAGAATAACGATGAGTGCAGGGTGTTTTTAATTTCGCTAAAAGCGGGCGGTGTGGGTTTAAACTTAACCGCTGCCGATTATGTGTACATTGTAGATCCGTGGTGGAACCCAGCGGTAGAGCAGCAAGCCATTGACCGTACCCACCGTATAGGACAAACCAAAAATATTTTTGCCTACAGGATGATCTGTATTGATACTATAGAAGATAAAATTTTACAACTGCAGGAGCGCAAACGAAAACTGGCAAGTGAATTAATTGCCGACGATGCCAGCTTTGTTAAGGCGTTGAGTAAATCGGATGTGGAGTATTTGTTTAGTTAATACTTTACAGTTTACATTCAGGATAATAATTCTGAGGGGTCATTAAATAGCTGCGTTGCCTTAATTTTAAGGCAGGCAGCTATTTTGTGAAGGCGTGGTATAGTAACCCCCTGCTTATCATTTTCAAGTTTACTTAATGTGGCTTTTGAAATGCCCACCATTTGAGCAAATGTGTCTTGCTTATAGCCTCTTACTGCCCGCCACTTGCGGATATTATTTCCAATTGGGGAGGGTTTGGTTTTATTATGCATATGTTAGGATTGTGAAAAGCAATACACTATAGATGCAAAAATTAAAAAAATGGTTGCATCACGGGTAGGTTTATGTGAAAAAAGCGTAAAAATACTATGATGAGTGAAACAAAAACATACAAAAACGAAACAAAGGTTACCGTAAAATTTTTGGCGTTAATGTTTTGAGGCTTTGCTTTGCATTCAAAATGATGTTAGTTGAAACTTTGTTATTCTATAAGCTTCGTGAAGTTAAAAGTATGATATTAAGACTTTACGGCGAACGCTTTAAAGAAATATGCAAAAGCAGACAACACTTATTAGCCGGAAATTTCCTTGACAACGGCGGTTTAAACTGTAAGGTAGAGGTCAAAAAGATATATTAAAAAATGAAAAAATTAGTCTCGCTTTTTCTTTGTTGCAATTTTATTTTTAGGTTGTCAAAAGGAACAATCTGGCAACAATAATATTTTTAAAAACTCTAATTTTGACATAACAAAATTTATTAAAAAGGCACAGGAAATGTTAAAATCCAAAATGCCAATCGAAGATTTTAGAAATTTAAACTGCGATAATTTAGAAACACAAGAAATTACATCAAAAACACCGGTGTTAAAAGTTCCTTCAAAACTTGAGAAAAACAAATATGTCTATTATTCTGTCTGTAATAGCCGGGAAGTTTATAATTGGGTAATTTTTAATCTGCAAAAAGATGGGCAATTAATAAACGGTTCCATTGCATTAAAAGCAATGAATAATGACGTGTTGAATATACTTACAATTGAAAAAACAGAATACAATCTACATTGACAAATCAACCTGCAACAAGAACTGTAACTACTCCGCCCAATGTTGTAGATTTAGATGAAGTTGTAGTTACAGGATACATTGATAATTCATATTTTGATTTTGCAAGCTTATTTTGGCTTTTCAATTCAGACTCCTATTTTGACAACATGTATACTAATATTGACCCCTCAACTTTTGATTGGATTTTGAATGGGGGCAATAACATAAACACCAGCCCTGTTGTTTCAAATCCTGTTACTATGGTTACTGTTGATTCTGTTGTTAATAATTTAGTTGATACTTGTTTGAAAGCAGCCTTTGACAAATTAACATCTGACAAATTAAAAGGCCAGTTGAATAAATTATATCAGCAAACTTTTGTAGGGACAGGGAAAAAACATAATTTAGAGATAATACAAACACCCCATGTGTATGACCCTAACGGAAATGAAGTCGCTTCAATCTCTCATATTAAATCTGGTGACGCAACAACTTGGGTTATTGAAATGAGCGGCAGTTTAGATAACTATCCATTAGAGATATTTGGCAATATAATTTCTCATGAAATGGTACATGGTTTTCTCCAAATGAATGATCTTGATTTCACAGTTAACTCTGCCTTTGCTGATCCACATAAAGAAATGTTAGATAAGTGGATATGTCAAACACAAGAACTATTAGTTGAGGCTTTTGGGATCCCTGCTAATGATGCTTTAGCCCTGTCGCTTACTGGCTATGATGATGTTTTAAATAATAGTGTTAATGGTTCATTTAAACTGAACATGATCAGCTGGATAAATTTAAAATATTCAATAAACCTAACTCAGGCAGAACAAGTATCTGATCAATATTTTAATAAACTAAAAGGAACTGTGTGTCATTAATTCTATAATCAGGTAAATTATCTAATCATGAAAACCGTAGTTTGTTTTTTAATTTTATTTACTTGCAACTGTAAATCTTTTTGCCAATGTATAGAGTCAGGGTATTATAAAATCGATTCCTCGGATTATAAACTAAGAACTAAATTTAATTTGGTAACCTCGTATTTTGTTCGCGAGGAGTTTAATAAGCAGAAAAAGGGGGAGGAGAATTTTATTAAATTCTTTGCCGTTCAATTTTATTTAGATAGCAATCTAAATATTTGCAATCATTTTTTCAGGGGTACAATTACACAAGAAATAAAATCGGGTTTAAAAAGTGCAATGACCAAAGCGATTGATAGCTTGAAAAGTAGGGGAACTAACCTAGACAATTTAAGGGCAAAAATTTTGTATGTTCCCATAATTTACTTAAATAAAGTTAATGCTAATAAACCAGCCTTAGCTGTTTTATCAGAATCAGATGTTTTTAGCATTTTTAATGAGCCTGATGCCTGCCCTCCCGGCAGTGGTTCATTTTTTTATATGTCATCTAATTTAATAATTTTAAATCCCATAACATATAATAACCCACCATGGAGAAGTAACTGGGGGAATAAAATTAAGTTTGTAAAAAAAGACAATGATGACTAAGCAGGTGTTGTAAGAGTATTTTTATGCCACAATTATATTAATTGTTATTACTTAAACTAAGCTTTTGGCTAACGAATTTATAAAAAGGATGAATAGAACTTTAAACATAAGACGGGTATTACCATTGTTTTTGGGGTGCCTGTTTATTGCACAGATACCCACTCTTTTCTTTTTATACCTAGGGGCGCTATTTTTATTAACGAAGATTTTTTTAGTTGTATGCGTTATTGATTATATCAGAAAAACCCAGTTGAGAAAAAACTGCGGATTTATCTTAGCTACAATGTTTACGGCTGGCATATTTGCAGCTGTAATTTTTTACTTTATGAATTCTTATTCCTTGCATATTTCTGTTGTGCCGGGTTGATTGTAAAATGCACCCTTGCTTTTTCCATTGAATTGAAAATGATCCGGGAAATGTAATATTAGCCCCAGGTGGGAAATTACAGGTTCTTAACGGAGTACCCATTATTTTGCACACATCGACACCATCTACGTTGATAAATACAGGTTTGTGGTAAAGGGAACTATTATTGGGAGGGTTGGCAATACTGGAAATGCTGCTGGTAAGCCAGCTCACTTACAATGATGCAATAGAAACGCTGTTTCCTTATATATTGCTTTATAACAGCAAGGCAATTGATGGGAGGAAAAAGGTGATTTATCTTAATCCTGCGAAGGAATTAAATTTTCCTGGAAGTACAACCAACTAATTAATGCGCAATAAAGTCTTTCAGCCTCCTGAATTCGCGGTTGGAACTGGATTGGAAAAAACTGTTGATTACGGTGCCCAGAGATTTAAGCAATACTGCAAATGCAGAGGGTTGGGATGATTGGATCTTTTTCATATTGATTTATCGGATTTAGAACTTAAAATTACAATTCAACTTAGCTCTTGTCAAGAGTGGTTTTGCTGATTTATAGGGTTCGGTATTTTCCGAAAGGATTAGGTTATTTTACAAGTGGGGTTTGCCATTTGCGCCTGAACTGTTTTCCTTTTTTATAATATTTTATGGGGTATACATCCGGATTTTGACGGAGCTTACCGATAAAGTTTCTTACTACCTGTAGCAATGGATTGTTGGGCATGGTTGGATGGGGTTTAGTCATAGTAGAAAATATTGTCTTTTATGTAACGAGGGTGTTGTAATTATATTGTATTGAAATTGGCGAAAGGCTAAAAAATTATATTATAATGCAGCATTGGGGACATAATTGCTATAGCAACCCCGCCAATAGAGGATTACAGCGCCAAAGCTTTAACTCCTTATTAAGTATACACGGCGTATTTTTACATCCATTAAAACAAACAACATGAACAGAATGAATTGCTGGAAATGTGTGCTGATGATAGCCTCAATTTTAGGAATGGCGCATGCCTTTATTGCATAAGCCTTTATAATAGATGTAGTAAGAAGCTTGTGGTTTACAATTAACCGCAAGCTTTTTTATTTTGTAACGTTAAACACCTGTGCGGCAGCGCTGTTTTTAAGTACTACCAACAGGTTATTCTGTTTCAGGTACACCATTTTGCGGCTTTCGCCCCTTACCTTTAAACCGTCTGTATTATGCGATACGGCGGTAAATGAACCTTTGCCGTTACCTTTTAGTAATAAAATAGAGCAGGCATCAATATTGCCCACCATTACGGCAGGATCGTAAGTATTGCCACAAACCAAAATATCCGGTATACCATCTTTATCAAAATCATCCACCACCATATCGTTGATGTTAGAAAGCTGGGCCTGCTCGGGAAATTCAACAAACCGGTAAGCACCATTGCCCTCATTTATTAACACCCCCGACTCAAAGAAATCGGTTTTATAAATATCCATCCCCTTTTGTTGCTCTGGGGTAAAAAGGTTATTCAGCGTGGTGCCGGAATAATCTTTGTAACGGATAAATTTTTTCCGCATAGAGGGCATCTGGTCAATCAATTGGTCCCGGCTAAAGAGCGGGTAGCATTTTCCCTGGTTGTAATAACCCAGTACGGCATCATAACTGCCGTTACCATCAAAATCTTTTGCATACACAGTGCAGGGGTTGTAGTAATTGCCTTTTATAGAACAGTTGGTACCCCTGTTGCCCACAATAATATCAGGCTTACCATCGCCATTAACATCGGCAATTTTTAAACTGTACCACCAGCCACTAAATTCATTAAGGCCAATGGTGGTATCTTTTTGTGTGGCAGGAGAAATAAAGCTTACTGTTTGTTGTTGTTGCTTAAATGTTCCGTTCTGCATTTTAAATATGGTCACCGGCATCCATTCGCCGGAAAGTATCAATTCATTTTTACCATCGCCATCAATATCACCCCATACTGCGCAGTTGGTAATGCCGGGCCTTACTAAATCTTTGGCTATATCATTGGTAACATTGGTGAACATGCCTTTGTTATTTTGCAGCAGCATGCTGTTATCGGCTTGCGGAAATTTACCCGGCAACACATGGCCGCTTACAAACAGGTCCATATCACCATCGCCATCATAATCCAGCGGTATTACACACGAACCATTGAAAGCTTCTGTGGGTAAGGCTTTTGCAGCACGGGTAAAATTGCCCCTGCCATCATTCAAATACAAACGGTCCTGGTACAGGGGGCTGCCGGCATCAAACTCAGCACCACCACTTACCACGTACAGGTCCATATCTTTATCACCATCGGCATCAAAAAATACAGCACCCATATCTTCAAATGCTTTATCTGCAGCAAAAGCCGCCATCTTTTTTTCTGTAAAAGAACCATCTGCATTCTGCAGCATCAGCTTACCTTCAATGCCGGCAGCGCCGCCAATATATAAATCGGCTTTACCATCGCCATTAACATCGGCAGCTGCATAATAAGGCCCCTTGCGGCTGCATTTGTAAGGAATTAAAGGTTCTCTTTTAAAATCGATATAATCATTTTCAACCTGGGTATATTTTAATTTGTTCTGGTTAGATATATCGGAGAACAAAGTAGCTTTCTTTTGTACCGTTTCGGAAACCGGTAATTTTGCATCGCTTTCTGTAACGGTTAATACCTGGTTGGTTTTTACATTTTCTAAAATAATTTTTTTAAGAGAAGGAAAAGTAATTTCTACACGGGGAATCATTGTTGCTTCGCCGGTACCAAAATGCAGCACATGCTCCATGGTTGACAAAAACCCCCTTTGCGGATCGTAATGCTGTACCTGCACCCCGCCATTTTTATCTGTTAGTTTTACCACCGCACCATACACTTCTTCGGGAGAAGTATTATTTTTCAAGAATTTAAAGCGTAAATAATTTGCAGCAGCTGTATTGGCATCAGTATTATTTTTAAATATATAAGCCTCATCATCCACATTATTTACGATCAGATCCAGGTCTCCGTCATTATCCAGATCGGCATAAGCTGCCCCACTCGAAAATGATGGTGGTTCATCCATCCAGGTAGTGGTATAATTATCGAAGCGTAAACTTTTATTGTTGTGGTATAAATAATTTTTTACTTTAACTGATGGAATACTATTCAGCCATTTTTCCAAGTCTACACTTTTGCCCTTATTCATAGTATTCATAATAGAATCCAGCAAAAAAACCTTGTAGTCCCAATCGGTGATATCACGCTTTAACCCGTTGGTAATATACAGATCCTTCCATCCATCATTATCAAAATCAGCAAATAAAGGAGCCCAGCTCCATTCGGTTTCGGCAATGCCGGAATGATTGGCAACTTCACTAAAAGTGCCATCCGTGTTGCGTAACTGCAAACTGTTTCTGGAATACTGGTAAAATAAATTAAACTGTAGCATCAGTTGAAACTTATCATAGTTTTGGTTTACGGAAAATAATTGTTTTTGCCTTGTAGGATCCTCCACAGCCATATCTGCCACAAACAAATCTTCTAAACCATCGTTATTAATATCCGCAATATCCGACCCCATAGAAAAAAAGCAGGTGTGATTTACATAAGAAGTGAGTTTATCTGTAAAACCTCCATTTTTATTATTGATGTATAAAAAATCTGGCTTATTCATATCATTTGCAACATATATATCGGGGTAGCCATCGCCGTTAAAATCATAAATAGCGGCGCTTAAACCAAAAGTATGGCTTATTAATCCGGTTTTTTTAGTAACATCTACAAATTTTCCGTTCCGGTTTTCAAAAAGCCTGTTGCTAACAAAAACTGTATTAGTATCTTCCACATAAATCATTTTTCCATTTTCAATTGTGGCTGGTATCGTCATTGATTTTTCAAAATCACCCTGATGGTTTACGAAAAAAACATCTTTATCCCCGTCATTATCATAATCAAAAAAATAAGCCTGGGTGGTATAGCTGGCATCATCTAAGCCATAGTCGGCAGCCTTATTGGTAAACGTAAGGTTGTGGTTATTGATGTATAAAATTTTTTTTCTCAGGTTAGGGTCTTTATATCCGGATTTACAAACTAAAATATCTAAATAGCCATCATTGTTGATATCAATCATGTTTACACCGGTCTTTATTCCCTCGCCCCCATCTACACCAGCCGATGCTGTTATATCCTGAAATTTAAAATTACCCAGGTTGAGATAAAGTTTATTATATCCCTTTGTTGACGAAAAATAAATATCGGGCAATCCATCATTATTAATGTCGCCAACACTAACACCCCCGCCATTATATAAATATTCATTTAAGTAATAAAACATTTTGGGGTCTTCGGTAATATCGTTTCTAAAAGTAACACCCGTGGTAGAAGAAGGCAGCAGCGTAAACTTTTTTTGCTGTGCATTTATATCAAAGACAAAATGCAATAGCAGGGTCAGCAATAAAAAACAACGGCGGGATATTGACATAGCAGTTATTTAGTAGTTGATGAGGAGGACAGCAGGTTGAAAATATATTTACCAATGGCTCTTCCCTGCTGCACACTTATACGTGCGGTTTCGGGATAATGAATACCGCCATAAACTCTGCTGGTAGAGGATTGAACAGAAGCTTCATAAAAAGAATTGAATGTTCTTGTGCCCTGGCCAAAAGGGATTTCTATTTTATCTGTAAAAGAAAAATTATCGCCCAAAAGGGAAGTGAGAATTTCTGAAGCAGTATTGGAAACCACGGAGTGGCCACTGGTAAATTCGGGAAAGGGCGGTGTTTGAATATAAGGTACCCAATTACGGTCAACAATGCGGTTGATGATAGTGATGGGACGGATAAGATTGGTTTTGTATTTTTCATCCCAGCAACTGATAAAGGCATCAAAAATACCAATGGCGGTAAGTGTATACGCCTGTGATGATTTTGTAACCGGCATAATTTTTTGAAGGCAGGCTTCCTGTGCAATCATTACCCAATGGCCGCCGGGAGAAATTTTATGAATGAAATAATTTAAATGGCCAATGTTAACTGATACGTTGGGGTTATCATCCCAGTATAATGCGGTGGCTTTTTGTAAAGTGTCTAAATTTTTAATGATGTTGAAAGACTCCATCATGGTTTTATAAAATTTAGAATTTTTATCCATGCTGAATATCAATTTTTCTTTGGGAGAAAATTGAGACGCATTGGTTAAGGTTAACGGCCGGATGGTATTCCAGTGTGGTTCTAAGCCCTGTGCATAATCCAACGGTGTGGGTTGCCAATCGCCAGGTTTTTTTCCTGTTACATTACGCATCATTCCCCGCGACTTAAGGTAGTTGTCTCTTTTTGTCCAGGCTATGATGCTATCGGCAACAAGATGCCCGTACTGAACTGAGTTTGTAATAACCAAAGTGTCTGACTGATGCATCAACGAATCTATAAAGGCAATTCTCCAGTTCTCCATTTTATATTCGGTGCCCACCAGGGCCTGAGACACATACGAAAAGGAAACACAGGCAGCCACAAAATGATCAATCTTTTTATTTTGCGGTAAAGGGGGAATTGCTTTAAGCCCGTTCAATTTGCCGGCCAAATCGGGTAAAGCAGAATCGTCTAATCTTATACATTCGTAAAAAGCAATGTTGGGATATACATAAATACGGCTGGCTACCGGCGGTGTAAAAAGATCTTCCATTACCGTATTTACCAACAATGTATTTAACTGATGCAGTACCTGTTCTTTTTGCTGGGCAAAACTTTTATTACCGGTTAATATAATAAGGAGATACAAAAAAGCATTGCCTGCTCTTTTGCAGTGTTTGGGAAAGTTCATGAATTAGAGAGTTTGGTAACGTTAAATCAAATTTAAAATAAAAAATTGGTGTTTGAAATTTTGCCATCTACTAATATTGCGGCGCTGTAATACTGCAAAACCAAAACAATAAAGATGTACAGTAAAAGTTTTTTTAGATGGTAAAGCAGGCATTAGCCCAGGCAACATGATCAGACAGGGACGTAAGACAGCGTGAACAACATGATCTGACGTCCCCGTCTAGCCGTGTAAACAACATGGTGCAACACAAATTGCAGGGAACAAAAAAAACCGGCACATTAATCAATGTGCCGGTTATAAAGCAAAACGAATAAATTTATTTTACCAGCTTCAACTCTTTAATAATATTGGCAGCACCACCTAACTTATCGATGCACCATAATACATAGCGTACATCCACACAAATGGTGCGGTTGAGATCTTTATCAAAAGCAATTTTATGACTTAGTGCTTCGTAGTTACCATCAAAAGCAAGGCCTATTAAATTGCCATTAGCATCAATTACCGGCGAGCCGGAATTACCACCGGTGATATCGTTGGTGGTGATAAAGGTTACCACCAAATCATTTTTGGCCTTATCAATATACTGGCCAAAATCTTTTTTCTTTAATAGCTCAATTTGTTTGGAAGGAAGGTCAAATTCATAATCGCCGGGAACATATTTTTCTAAGATGCCTTTTGCTGTACATTCATAATCGTAGTGAACTGCATCACGTGGGTTGTAACTTTTTACATTACCAAAACTTACCCGCATACTAAAGTTGGCATCGGGATACATTTTTTTTACTGCTGCAGGGTTCATTTCCATAACGCCTTTTAAATAAGCCCTTCCCAGTTCGGCATTTTTATTTACAAAGGCCGTATACAATGAAGAATACTTGCTGGTATAATTTTTTACAAAAGCACTTGCAAATGCAAAGGCAGGATCGGCTTGTAAAGCAGCAGCAGTAGGCTCCGTAACAAATGCAGCCCATTTGGCATCATCTAATAACATGGTTTTTGCAAACACATCTTTAGCCCAGCTTTTATACGTATTATCGTCTTTAAGGCTTCCGAATGTACCTTTCAAACTTTCGTAAAACCCAACCGGATGCTGGTTTTTATCAATGTCGTTATAGAACATCATTGCTACAGCAGCCAGTATTTTCTGATCGCTGGGCAAGTCTTCGCTTTCTATAAATGCCTTGCGGTTTGTTGTTGCGGCATCCACTGCTTTTTTAATATCGGCAGATGAAGTGCTGGGCTTTAATAGCTTATCTTCTAAAGCAATGAATGATGCTGCAAATGCTGCCAGCGGAGACCCTGTGATACCTTCATTTAAATACTGGCGCATTTTACTGTATGGCGTCCATGCGGCATAATTTTTTGCATAGTCGGCAAAAATATTTTCATAACCCGGTTTGCCTTTTGCCCATGCAGTAAATTTGGTTTCATAATCTTCCTTTTGTTGTTGGGTATGAAATTTTATCAGTTGCTTGGTTTCGCCATCATAAAATTTCCAGTAGTTGGCAATGCCTGCATAACTGTTGGCTAATTTTAATTTTACAGCGGGGTCTTTAATCATTTGCTCGTACATGTACTTCAGGCGCATGTCACGTAAATTCACCAGCGAAGGATTTTCAATTTCATTTTTTAATTTAATACCGTAGCTCGTTTCATAACGGTTGGTACCGCCGGGATAACCATATATCATGGCATAATCACCATCTTTAAAACCTTTAATACTTACTGGTAAAAAGTGCTTTGGCTTAAGCGGTACATTGTCATTACTGTAGTCTGCAGGTTTACCATCTTTGCTGGCATATACTCTAAACACACTAAAATCACCGGTGTGGCGTGGCCATTCCCAGTTATCGGTATCGCCGCCAAATTTACCCACGCTTTCTGGTGGTGCACCTACCAAACGTATATCACGATAAGTTTTGTATACGTACATGATGTACTGGTTGCCTTTGAACATACTGTACACCCTTCCGGTTAAACCATTGTCTTTATCAGCCACTTTATCAGTAATACTTTTAAAAACATCCTGTAATTTTTTTACCCGGTCATCCCAGCTTAGGCCTTTTACACCATCTTCCACATCTTTGGTTACATCCACAATACGGTCTAAAAACTGTACCGTTAAAGTGCTTTTAATTTCCTGGCCCATATTGTAGGCGTAAAAGCCATCTTGCAAATAATTATGCTCAATAGTACTGGCGCCTGCAATGGCCGAATAACCACAGTGGTGATTGGTAAAGATGAGCCCCTGGTCGCTTACAATTTCGCCGGTGCAGCCACCGCCAAAAATCAGGATAGCATCTTTTATAGATGATTTATTAACGGAATACAATTGTTCTTTGGTGAGTTTAAGCCCTCTTTTCACCATATCATTGTATACCTGTTCGCCCAAAAGCATGGGCAGCCACATACCTTCATCGGCGCTGGCTTTAAATAATGAGATTGATAAGACAATCGCTAAAAAAATTTTCTTCATTTCGTTTTAGTTTTAAGGCAATAAAATTAGGTATTATTTATTTACGGGCCCGGTTGAGTTTCGTCATGCCCGGGCGGCGGAAACCGTTGCAATCTTTCCATCTTATTGTTTATATTTGTGTACTTAACCTTGCAAGCATAGATGGCCATATTTGACATTAAATTACCGGCTTCCATTGCCCGGGCACTTAATTTGCCTGTAAGCGATGCCCGACGCCAGCAAATAAAAGTGCTTAAAAAACTATTGCGCAAAGCCAGGTTTACTGAGTTTGGCCAGCGCTACCGTTTTGATGAGATATTACTGAGCCGCCATCCCGGCAAAAGATTTCAGCAATTAGTTCCTACATACAATTACAATAAAATTTACGATGCCTGGTGGCATAAAGCCAAAGATGGCATACCAGATGTATGCTGGCCAGGTGTAATAAAATACTTTGCTTTAAGCAGTGGTACCAGCGATGCTACCAGCAAATACATTCCCATTACTAAAGAACTGATAAGAAGTAACGTGATCACCAGCTTTAAACAGTTATTAAGTTTGGCCAAATACCAGCATGTGCCCAAAAGTGCTGTGGGTAAGGGTTGGCTGATGCTGGGTGGAAGTACGCAATTACAAAAAGGGCCCACCTATTATGCCGGCGACCTGAGCGGTATTCAACAAAAGAATATTCCCTTCTGGTTCCAGGGGCTTGGATTATACAAGCCCGGCAAAAAAATTGCCAAGCAAAAAGACTGGGCCAAAAAATTAGAAGAAATAGTAGAGAATGCACCCAACTGGGATATTGGTTTTATCATTGGCGTACCGGCATGGCTGCAGTTGTGTATGGAAAAAATTATTGAGCGGTATAAGTTGAATAATATTCACGAAATATGGCCCAACCTTTCTTTTTATGTGCATGGTGGTGTTGCAATGGAACCCTACCGTAAAGGTTTTGAAAAATTACTGGGCAGGCCCATTACTTATATCGAAACTTATTTGGCCAGCGAAGGATTTTTAGCTTATCAAAACAGGCAGGATACCAAGGGTATGCACCTGGCATTGAACAACAATATCTTTTTTGAGTTTGTGCCTTTTGATGATAACAATTTCGACAGCGAAGGAAATATGGTGGACAATCCTGAAACCTTTATGATACACGAAATAGAGGAAAATAAAGATTACGCCATTTTAATAAGTACTAATGCCGGTGCCTGGCGCTATGCCATTGGCGATACCGTTAGATTGATTGACACAGAAAGAAGTGAGATCATCATTACCGGAAGAACCAAACACTTTTTAAGTTTGGTGGGCGAGCATTTAAGTGTGGATAATATGAACAAGGCTATAGAAATGGTGAGTGAAGAGTTGAATATTTCTATTCCTGAATTTACAGTAGCGGGTGTACCTTATGGCAATTTCTTTGCGCATCACTGGTATGTGGCCACCGACGATAAAGTTAACGGTGTTACGTTAGCTGCACTTATTGATACCAAACTAAAAGAGCTGAATGACGATTATGAAGTGGAACGCAAACATGCATTAAAAGACGTAATTGTAGATGTGATGCCCGAACAACGCTTTATGGATTTTATGAAAGCAAAAGGTAAAGAAGGTGGCCAGCATAAATTTCCCCGTGTATTAAAAGGCAAGATGCTGGAAGACTGGCAAAAATTTTTAAACGGCGAACTCGTTTCTTCTCAAAGGCAATTCAAATAAAAAAATACTGATCCATTACACAGCGGTTAAAACCTAACCTCTTATTGCCCGGGTATAACTTTCTTTTTGCTCCTGTTTAATTTATTTAGATGAGAATATAAACCTTAAGCTGTTGCCTGCTGCAGTAATAGCATGCCGGTAAAATTTGATATGACCAGATATATGATTTGCGGTGCTGATAATTAGTTTTGGTTTCTTACTTTTATTTAATGATAGATGCTTTTGTAAAAGGGCTGGCCATTAGCTTACTGCTGATATTTTCGGTAGGGCCGGTAATTTTTACCATTATCAAACAAAGTGTAAACCATGGTAGGCGCGGCGGATTTAGCTTTGTGGCCGGTGTATGGTTAAGCGATATTATCTGGGTGGTGCTCAGTAACAGCTTTAGCGAGGCCGTAAAATCATTATTGAACTTTAAAGTACCTATTGGCATTGCGGGCAGTTTGTTTTTAATTGGCATGGGTATTTATTTTGCCTTTATAAAAAAAATACAGCCTAAAGAAGTACCTGTTGTAATAGCCGGCGATGTAATAACGCCCACGGGAAAAAAGAAAACCAATTATTTTGCCATTTTTACTTCGGGTTTTTTGATCAACACTTTAAACCCGGCTGTAATTGCTTTTTGGGTAGCGATGGCCGTTTCACTTTCTGCCGAATATGATTTTAACCAGCGCATCATCATTTTTGTTACCTGCCTGGCGGTAAATATGCTGGCCGATATGGGTAAGGTTTTAGGGGCTGGTAGTTTGGGTAAAAAATTAAGCGATAAAAATATTTTACTGATCAACCGCATATCGGGCTTTTTATACCTGGCTTTTGGATCGGTTATTTTATCGGGCATTGTGTATACTTTAATAAAACATACATTGGTAAAACATTAACAGTATATTGTTCTTATTACATTATTGCTTTTTTATTTTGTATAATGAAAATTATTTTACCACTGCTGCTTTTACTCTCTGTTTCGTGTTATTCACAATCAGCAGATTTTATTGTTTTAAAAAAGAACAATAAAGTGGTAAAATCTTTTTTTGCTGGTGGTAATATTGAATTGACCACTACCAGTGGTGCTTATATCAGTGCTCTGATCAATGGTATAAAAAATGATACGCTTTACCTGCAGGAATTTGTGATCAATTACCTGCCCACTACATTTGGTGGTTATATTATTGATACCGCCGGAAGTTTCCGTTACAAATTTCATTACAACCAAATTAAGGCCATAGGCAAGGCCCAAAAGAAAGGGTTTAACGTAAAAGGAAGCGGCGCTGCATTATTTGGTGGTGGCGTATTGCTTACTGTGGCAAGTGGTGTGGTGTACCTGGCCGACAGAAAAAAATTCAGCGCCCCATTATTGATTGGTTCTGCAGCATTAGGTACAATTGGATATTTTATGAGCAAAGGTGGCAGCAATGCATTAATGATTGGCAAGAAATATAAGCTGGTTTATATGGATATGAGTAACATCAAAAAGTAAACATTTATATTGCAGCATATTTTTAACCCCAATACTAAACCATCCTGATTTGAAAACCATTTGGCCCGCCATAAAAAAAATATTACTGGTAGTTTTTATTATTCATGTTTGCTGGTTTTTATATTTTGTGTTTACCAATTTTTCGGATGCTGTTGCCATTAAAGAATTTAAATGGCAGCTGCTGGTAGTGATGGGTATTGTTGCGGTGGCAGCGATAATTTATTTTACCTGGTTGCGAAAAATTAAACCTGTAAAAAAAGCTGTTGCACTTATTTGGAAAGTTATTTTTACCGGTTACATTTTTTCTTTTTTTTACTTTCTGCTGGGCTTTGTTTTTAATCCTCTCATAACATTAACGCAGCTAGGTAGTGTTTTGCAGGGTAATGGTTTATCAAGAGATTATATCAGCTATGATGCCATGGGCTCTAATATAAAACTGGCTGTAATTGCAAGTGAAGACCAGCGCTTTCCTGATCATGATGGTTTTGATTTAAAAGCCATAAAGCTGGCAATGAAATACAATAAAAGGCACCCGGGCAAAACACCACACGGCGCAAGCACCATCAGCCAGCAAACAGCAAAAAATATTTTCTTATTCCAGGGTGGTGGTTTTATACGCAAAGGCCCCGAAGTGTTTTTTACTTTTACTATTGAAACCGGGTGGAGCAAAAGAACCATTTTAGAACGCTACCTTAACGTGGCCGAAATGGGCCGTGGTATTTTTGGTGTGCAGGCTGCAGCAAAAAAATATTTTAATAAAGATGCCAAAGATTTAACCCGTGGCGAAGCGGCACAAATTGCGGCCTGCCTGCCCAACCCTAAAAAATTTACTGTAAAACCATTGAGTAATTATGTAGCTAACCGCTATGATGATATTATGCGGCAAATGAATAACCTGGAAGGAGACCCGGATGTGGCAGCGATCATTAAATAAAAGTATTAATAGCAGTAATTGCTTTCTCTAAACGCTCTTCATATCCACCACTGATATCCACCCAGGGTACATTTTGGTTTACCATGATATCTTTGTAATGATGATATAACTTTTCTCTTGTTACCAGATCGGGGTATTCTCTTAATTCATCTTTTACCCAGGGCATATCGGTATTGCACAACAAATACAGATCGTATTTTCTTTCCACTATCCGGTTCAGTATCCAATGGTGGCATTTTTCAAAAACAAACTCACACCATACTTTCATTACGTACATATCAGTATCAATAAATACAGGTTGATAGTTGCCCGCAGGGCCCTGTGTGACGGTTGATAGTTGATGGTCTGATGCTTCCCAATTCCTAATTCCTAATTCCTCTGCAGCTAATTGTCCTTTGGCGATATCCAATAGGTTTTCAAAACTATACTCCGTTCCGTTTTTTAAAAGATATTCTCTGGCGTATTCCTTTATCCAAAGGGTTTGATAATGAGCTGCAAGTTTTTCGCACAAGGTACTTTTACCAGTACTTTCCGGGCCTATGATAACAATCTTTTTCATTTCTATTCCTTCTTACTTTATTTACTTTTATCCTTTCTTCTTTTCCCTCCACATAGGTTTTGCTTTAACTACCTTTTTATACACCGGGCAATCCTCATCGTGTGCGCCGGGTAGGTAACCAGCACTCATTAAAAATTCATTTACAATTTCGCCACCTGTAAATTTAAAAGTTTGTTTAAACACTTTCATCCATTCTTCTTTTGTTTTGGGATGGTGATGCAATAACCAGTTTTTAAATGAACCAAATTCTTTTTGTATGGCTAAAATAGCTTTTGCATTTTCTATAGCTGCGTTTACTTTTAATTTATTGCGTATGATACCGGCATCGTTTAACAAACGTGCGATATCTTTTTCTTTATAAGCAGCTACTTTTTTAATATTAAAATTGTGGTACGCTTTTCTAAAGCTGTCCTGTTTATTTAAAATTGTTTCCCAACTAAGGCCAGCCTGGTTGATCTCCAGTATTAACCTGCAAAACAATTCGTCATCGCTTTCTATCGGAAAACCATAATGATTATCGTGGTAAACTTTATGAACCATTTTTTCGCCTGCTTTAAGCGAATTGCTAAATGTGCAATAACTCATCTTATATTTATTCTTACAGTTTAAAAAATTCTTTTACCAGCGCACATGCTTTCTCAAATCTTTCCTGCCAGTTTCCGGTAATGCTAAAATACACAATACCCGCTTGCTTTAATTGTTCTTTGTGAAATAAACTTAATTTGTTTCTTTCTTCATTGGGCAGTCTGGTACCATCTTGTACAAACTCACAGTCGGGCTCTAAAAAAATATACAGATCAGCTTTATTGATGTCCTCAATCCATTCAGCAATATCAAGTGTTTCGTTAAAAATATATTTTGAATAAGATCTTGTAATATTGATATCTGTATCAATAAAAAGCAAACGGCTGGCATTTTTTAATTTAGTAGAAATTGTTTTGCCATGCAGTTCGGCAATTTGAAGCAGGTGTTCAGGTTTACAATCTTCCGTTTTTTCAAGAATTTCCCTTGCCATTTCAGGAACATAGTCTGCCTTAAAATACCCGGCAAGTTTTTCTGCTAAAGTGGATTTGCCGGTAGACTCAGTTCCAAGCAGCACTATTTTTTTAACGAAATGAGGTTTGGCGGCTTCAGCAATAAAATCCCAGTTTAATAATGGGTTTGCAAGAATTTCAGATGCTGAAATTGGTATCGCTTTTCTTTCAATATCAAAAACAATATGTTTAATGCCAAGAAAAGAAGCTACATAATCACCGTATACTTCTGAGCTGAATATGACATCAATATCCGGCAGGATATTATCGATCGCCTTACTCCACAGTAATGAAACTTCTTTAGAAGAGACAGAGGTATTGGGCAGATCGTCTTGGTTATACAAAAAACTTACTACCCTGCAATTTGGAAGTCTAATTACTGCACGCTTTAACCATTCTTCTCTTACCGCACCGATAACAGGCTCATTATTTGTATAACAAAGTAAAATGACTAATTCATTGCAATGCTTTGCCGCAAAATCAATTAATGCAAGATGTCCGGTATGCAGAGGCATGAATTTCCCTAGTACAAGTCCCTTTTTCACAGCAGAGATTTTTCTTTAGATTTTTTGCTCCATGCAGCCAGGCCCCAAAATGCAAAAATCAGCAATACCACATAATACACACTGGTAAATACGTAGTGTTTTACAAAGTATAAAGGAATAGACGCAACGTTGGTCGATATCCACCAATACCAGCTTTCTACTTTTTTCTTCGTCATTAACCACATGCCTGTAAAAGCTGTGGCACTGGCAAATGCATCTGCCCATGGAATTACGCCGCCATAAAATTGTTTTTTAAAATAGGTAAGAATTAAAAAGATGGTGACATAAAAGAAAAGGAAAAATGCAACATGCTGCAACCATTCTTTTTTACTGGCATGGGTAATGTGTAAAACCATTTCCTGCTTTTTATCTTTTTTCAACCACATGTACCAACCAATAATGCTCATCACAGTATAATAAAAATTTACACCAGCCTCTCCAAATAAATTTCCCTTTACACTAATATAGATGTAGATAATGGTATTGATGAGCCCAACAGGGTACACCAAAATATTTTCTTTACGGCTATACCAAACACTTGCTATTCCGGTAAACACGGCAATATATTCATACCAATGTGTATTTTGAATATCGGTAATAAACTGCTGGTAAATTTCGTGTAACTGCAAATGCTATCTTTTTTTCAAAAATAGCTTAATACCTCCATAGAAGCAGCTGACGACGTGCAGAAATGTTTACTTTGCAGGTTTAGTACTGCCATACAATTACTGCGGGTGCACACACTAACAGGACTGGTACCGCTGAGACATTACTGAAACATAAGTGAGATATAAGTTTGGTATAAGTGATATATAGGTGTGGCATAGGTGTGATACGGAGTAACCATAGGTGTGATACGGAGTAACTACGGGTGACATACGGTGTGACCATCGGTTAGGTATAGGTATGGCAGGGGTGAATAATGACCCTAGAACTATCGCCTTACGGCGTTTTACAATTATAGAGCAATAACTTCATTTTCGATAATACCTCAAAGGCCGTAAGTAACGTATCTCTTTATGGGTTTGAAACCTGGTGCCCACTTGCTGCCATTGCCCTTTGCTATCAAAGCGCCATACAATAAAATGCAAATGCGGAAATAAGGTATAACCGGTTTTACCACTTAACCCTATGGGCTGATCCTGCTTTACCGTATCACCAATATTTACCAATGCGCCGTTAAACTGCAAATGCCAGTAACCGGCCCTGCTGCCATCGGCATGTTGTATCACAATTACGTTACCAAAGGGGCGATACTTTTTATTCCATCCACCCTTGTTACCATCTTTTTTTACCCGAACCACAATGCCTTCCCTTGCGGCGCATACCGTAGTACCCATTTTCATTTTAAAATCAAGCGCTGCCCTGTTTTTATGAGAGAGCCTGCTGAAATAACCCTGTACCAGTACATGTTTTTTATCTTTTTCGAAAGGAAGGTGGTAGATAAAGCTGGTATCCTCTTTTATAATACCTTTTTGTAATTGCCTTAATTGTGTGCGCTGAGGATCATTACTTACTGCACAACCACCCACATAAACCGCCATCACAGCGAACAAAACAATATGTACCCGGTTATAACTATTCATTACAGGGCATAAAGATAAAACGAACCGTGTTCAACCAGCTGCATCATATTACCGTATATCAATAAAAACAAAGATAGAGGCTATGTTTAAAAAGATAAGTAGTGTTTTAATACCTGTATTTTATATTGCTGCTGGTATTAATCACTTTCGCAGCCCGGATAGCTATTATAAAATCATCCCTGATTATTTACCGTATCCCGTTTTCATCAATTTATTTTCAGGCACTGCAGAAATTATTTTAGGTCTTTTGTTTATATTTTCTAAAACAAGAAAACTTGCGGCTTATGGTATTATCGCGTTGCTAATTGCATTTATACCGGCACATATTGTAATGATTCAAAACGGATTTTGCCTGAGTAATGGATATTGCCTGCCGGCATGGGCAACATGGGTAAGATTATTTCCTTTACAATTCTTATTGATGTTTTGGGTATGGAAATACAGGAAGTAGTTTACAGTTTTGGGTTTATAGTTTTCTGTTTCACCGATGCGAAAGTTTTGTGCTTAGTTTATTGTCCTGTAATATTTGCCCGGTCTTAAATAAATAATTCCCTTTTTGGTATTGAACCTTGTAGCTATATCATTACCATTTTTATCCTGCACCTGGAAGTGCAAGTGGGGAAATGCAGTATAGCCTGTATTACCACTATAACCAATATGCTCACCCTGTTTTACGGTATCGCCAACGTTTACCAGTACGCCATCTTTTTGTAAATGCCAGTACATGGCCACGCTGCCATCACTGTGTGTTATTATTATATGGTTGCCCTGCGATAAATACTCATCTTTCAATCCGCCCACATCGCTGTCTTTTTTTATTGCAGTTACCACACCATCTCTAGCCGCACAAACCTTACAGCCCTTCTTCATTTTAAAATCCAAACTCAATTCATTCTTGTGACTCATCTTACTGTTATATGCCTGTATCAATAAAAATTTACTGCCTTTACTAAAAGGTAAACGATAAACAGGGCTAAAATCTGATTTAACCCTTCCACCCTTAAGGTCACGAATTTCCCTGTCGGTAAGTTGTGCGTTTGCTGCAATAGAAAAAGTAAGAAATAAAAAGAACAGACTATATTTCATTAGCAGAATGTTTATTCTAAGATACTGCAATCTACGCTTAGATAAAAGTTCAGTAAAGATATGTGGTAGAAGAGTGCGACGCCAATGAAGAAGAGTAAAGAAATCCAGCTTGTCTCAAAAAAGTAAAGCACCTGCCAACGGCAGATGCTTTACAAATAAACTATTCAGCTTCCGCCACCACTTCCTTCACTTCTGGTATCATCCTTTTCATCATACCTTCAATACCCGCTTTTAATGTTATGGTAGATGAAGGGCAACCGCTGCAACTTCCCTGCATGGCTAAGTTAACGGTTCCGTTTTCGTAACTTTTAAATTGTATGGCGCCGCCGTCCATTTCAACAGCCGGCTTTACATAATTTTCTAATAATTCTTTAATACGCTTTACTACATCGTCATCATCTGCATGTACTTCGTTATTGTTAGGCGTTTTCATTGATGCCACTTCTTCTTCATTCACTACTGCCTTGCCTTCTTCCAGATAATCTTTTAAAAATTGTTTGATGGTAGGAATAACATCCTGCCAATCTTCCATATCTGCAGTTTTGGTAAGCGTAACAAAATTGCTGGCAATAAAAACGGCTTTAATAAACGGGAAAGTAAACAACTCCTGCGCCAAAGGTGATGGGCCGGCGCTGGCTTCGTCTGCAAAATCGATGCTCTTACCGGGATACAATAATTTGTTGGCCACAAACTTCATGGTCTCGGGGTTCGGTGTCATTTCGGTGTAAATACTTACTACCGTGTTTCCTGTTTTAATCATAAAATGATATTTTATTTTCGGTACAAATTTAACCAAAATTGGGCTGGTTTGGGCTTAAAACGAAGTAAACGGGGATATTTTTCGGATTTCGAAAGGTAAAGTGCCCGCAGAAATCGCAGAGATTCGCAGATAAATGCTGTATTTTCTTTGCTGCACCATTCTGCGGTTTCTGCGGGATATATCACTTACTCAATAATCCTCAGCTTGGCATAATTCAACATGATCTTTTTTTCTCCATTCATTTCAAATTGCACGGTAGCAATGGGATTGTGTGCAGCACCTTCCATTTTAATTACTTCACCAAAACCAAATTTTTGATGCTCTACTTTTTGGCCCGCCTGTAAGTTGCTGGTATCGCTGGCTATAAAATCGGGCGAAGGAGTATGTTCAACAGTTTTGTTTTGAACTTTGGGAGCAATATAACCGGGCGTTGCTGCTTTACCCAGAGGGGCACCATATTGTTTTTCTGCTTTGGCTGCTGCAGAAGATTTTCCTCCCCATGCATTACCACCGCCACCACTAAAGCCGCGGTTCATTCTTTCAAAAGCAGTGCTGGTGCTGGCGCTGTTTTTCATGCCA
>Ga0302164_10000198_pt1 | contig 22278 bp, 20 predicted proteins | sample I_Fen_E3_1_FD_193500 | JGI IMG/M metagenome (GOLD analysis project Ga0302164, IMG submission 193500) | Peat permafrost microbial communities from Stordalen Mire near Abisko, Sweden - I_Fen_E3_1 | ecosystem: Environmental > Terrestrial > Soil > Wetlands > Permafrost | place: Sweden: Abisko...
CCAATGGCATTGTAGGTACTCCCGATGGAAAAACACTTTTTGTTGCTGATATCGCCGGAAATAAAACCTGGAAATATTCAATTAACAAAGACGGCAGCCTGGGCAATAAAAAGCTGTTTTGTGATATGGGCTCAGATGGGATGACAATTGATGTCATGGGAAACATATATCTTACCGGTACCGGGGTAAGTATCTTTGACAGGAATGGTGTCTTTATCGGCAGCATTCCTGTCCCGGAAAACTGGACCGCTAATGTCTGTTTCGGAGGAAATGACATGAAAAGTCTATTTATCACTGCGAGTAAAGGCCTTTACAGAATACGGACAAATATAAAAGGTGCTTATTGATCCCCTGATTTTGTATTCTTGTCAAAACTTTTATCATTTTAACATTTTCATGCCATAAAAATATTTATAATTGTACTCTGATCGAAAATTTTCTGAACCTGATTTATTTCTAAGATATGTTTAATAAACTGGAGTTTATGGAAGGAACCCGCAGGGCTGATATTAAGCCTGGTATAGACGTTAAGGTAGAATTAACAGAAGACAAACGTACAGGGCGGCTCACAGCAGGAAAAGTTAAGGAAGTTCTTACTTCCTCTCCTAATCATCCTCATGGGATAAAAGTTATGCTTGAGAATGGTCTCGTAGGAAGAATCAAAGAGATAATCTGATTCTGCTTCTCTTACGATCTATCAAAAAATTATCTAAATTTGACTTCCGGGAAAACTGCTGTTTTCAAGGTGAAGTTATTGATTATTGGACTAATCCGAATAAGATGAAATACGAAGACTTTCTTGTCAGCTCTCTGGGAAAAGGAGGAGTAGTTTCTCCACTTAAACACACCCGCCGCGTTGATAATCCTGTATATAAATTTGTTGATGACCATGAAAGAATCTTATATGATGTCTCTCTTGACAATTTCAAAAAATGCAAAGAGTCCGGAGAACTTCCTGTTTCATTCGAAAAAGCCGGTCCGAGAGAAACTATATATTTTGAACCGGCAAAAACGAAAGTAGGTATTGTAACCTGCGGAGGATTATGTCCGGGATTAAATAATGTTATACGCAGCCTCGTAAATGAGCTTTATTACAGGTACGGAATAAGCCGGATACTGGGAATTAAATATGGATATGAAGGATTAATCCCTTCTTATAACCATCCGGTTATTGAACTTACTGCCAGAATGGTCGATTACATTCACCTCACAGGGGGAACCTTTCTGGGATCATCGAGGGGAGACCATGATGTGAGTAAAATGGTTGATACTCTTGAGATTATGAATATCAATGTTCTTTTCTGCATTGGTGGTGACGGAACACTTCGGGGAGCTCACGCGATACATAAGGAAATAGAAAAGCGCAAGTTGAAAATCTGTATTGCGGGCATTCCTAAAACAATTGACAATGATATCGATCTTATTCAAAAATCCTTCGGCTTTGAAACAGCCTTCTCGATTGCCAATGATATAATCAAGAATGCGCATAATGAGGCTTCCGGCGCTTTCAACGGGATTGCCCTGGTTAAACTCATGGGGCGTGATTCAGGATTTATTGCAGCCAATGCCGCGTTAGCGATCCAGGAGGTGAATTTTGTACTTATCCCTGAAATCACTTTTGACCTTTATGGTCAGCGTGGATTTCTCAAAGCGCTGAGAAAACGTCTTGAGGAAAGGCACCATGCAGTCATTGTGGTAGCTGAAGGCGCAGGTCAGGAGTTTTTCGAATGTGAAGACAATAATAAAGATATTTCAGGCAATATTAAATACAAAGACATTGGTGTCTACCTGAAAGATAAAATCTCAGAAGAGTTTAAAAGTAAAGACTTTCCTAATTCAATCAAGTACATCGATCCAAGCTATATTATCAGAAGTGCCCCGGCGAATGCAAACGACAGTAAATTCTGCAATCTTCTGGCCCAGAATGCAGTTCATGCTGCTCTCTCAGGAAAAACTGATTTTGTTATCGGTTTCTGGAACTACCAGTTCACACTTATGCCGATTGAGATGGTGGTTGCAAAACGTAAAAAAATTGATGTCGAAGGAGAATTATGGTGGAATGTCCTTGAGGCAACCGGCCAGCCAATAAGCATGAAAAACCCCTGATATGTTAAAGAACATCATTTTTGATCTTGGAAATGTGTTGATAAGTTTCAAGCCATCTGAATATTTTGATAAGAATAAATACCCTGAGACCATCAAGACTACGATTCTTACTGATATTTTCGGCAGTAAAGAATGGCGAGAGCTTGACAAAGGTGAAATCAGTACAGCGCAGGCAATAGAATCTATTGCATTAAGATCATCCCTGAATAAGGAAGAAATTGCCCATATCTTCAATTTACGAACCGATATTATCTTTCCCCTCGATTCCAACGTAAGACTTCTTCCTGTGTTAAAAAAACGGGGTTTCGGACTATACTATCTGTCTAACTTCCCTCTTGATATTTTTGATGAGGTAAAAGATGGGTACTATTTCTTTAAATATTTCGACGGAGGACTGATTTCATCTGAAGTAAAATCTTCAAAGCCTGAAAACAAAATTTATGAAACTCTCATTGAAAAATATTCTCTGATACCGGAAGAGTGTCTCTTTATTGACGATATTGAAATGAATGTAAAGGTTGCGGAAGTTATGGGTATGAAAGGTCTTTTTACAAATGGCTCGTTGGAAATTACCAGGGAGATTGAAAAGGCAATAAAAGTTTCCACTGGTTCATAGATCACAAATTATAGAGAGGCCCAAAATTCAGAATCATCCAAATTATAGAGACGCCCAAAATTCAGAAATACCCAATTTGTAGAGACGCCCAAAATTCAGAAACACCCAATTTGTAGAGACGCCCAAAATTCAGAATCATCCAAATTATAGAGACGCCCAAATTGGGCGTCTCTACTTGAGAATTCCCCATCAGTTGCCGGGATTACTAAAAATATTCAATTCTCGCGGACTTAACTGATTAAATAATTTACCATAACTACCATATTATGTGTTATTTATTACACATATTTAGAAAATTCTTCCAAGTGGAAACTGGAGTTACATTTTGAAATATCCCGACAAAATGGAGCTTTTTGCCGGGCCAACGAGATTTTCAAGTTCTTCTATGGATGCACTTTTTATTTTATCAACCGATTCAAAATGCTTAAGTAAAATCTCTTTTGTCTTTGGTCCGATTCCGATTATCTGATCAAGATCGGATTTTATCATTTCCGATGATCGTTTATCCCGATGGAAATTTATACCGAACCGGTGTGCTTCATTTCTTAAGCTTTGTATGATTTTAAGACTGATTGAATTTTTATCAAGATATATTGGTACACTATCTCCGGGAAAATAAATTTCTTCCAGTTTTTTTGCAATCCCGATCACTGTTACCTTTTCTCTTAAACCCAGTTTGTCGATGCTCTTCATAGCAGATGAGAGTTGCCCTTTACCTCCGTCAATAATTACAAGCTGTGGTAGTCTTTGATTCTCTTCAATCATTCTTTTGTATCGTCTGTATACTATTTCTTCCATAGAAGAGAAATCATCCGGGCCGGTTACAGTTTTAATATTAAAATGGCGATAATCATTTTTACTCGGTCTGGCATTTCTGAATACAACACATGCAGCAACCGGATTTGATCCCATGATATTTGAATTGTCGAAACACTCAATATGAACAGGAAGGTCAGGCATATGAAGATCATTCTTCAATTTTTCAAGGTTTTTTCCTGTCCTTACCTGAGGCGAGTGTTCCATTCTTTTCTTTTTCTGTTCCAGCTTATAGTAGATCGCATTACGCTCGGCGAGTTCAAGAAGTTTCAGTTTTTCCCCTGCCTTTGGGACTGTATACTTTACTCTATCCAGAAGAAGATCTGGTTCAAATGGTAAAATTATTTCGGGAGAATCGCTTAAGAACCTCTGTCTTATTTCAGTTATGGCAAATGCAAGAATAGACTCTTTTTCTTCATCAGTCCTAATCTTAAGTTCAATTGTAAGAGCCTGTATAACAGCTCCTTGAACCACTTTTAAGTAATTCACGTATGCATTATCAAATTCCTGGGTAATAGCGAATACATCTACGTTCCTTATAGTATTGCTTACAACCGCTGAACGGCTTCTGAATTTTAAAATAATATCTATCTTCTCCTTAACAGACTGGGCCTCTTCAAATCGTAGTTCTCCGGAATATTTTGTCATTGTCCTTTTCAGATGGTCAATAACTGTTGAGATATTTCCTTTTAAAATATCTCTTATCTGACCTATATTTTCAAGATAATCACTTTCAGGCTGTAAGGCTACACATGGTGCCTTACAGTTACCTAAATGATATTCCAGGCAAACTTTAAATTTCCCGGCCTCAATATTTGATTGTGTAAGGTTATGAGAACAGGTCCTTAATTTAAATAATTGTCTTATAAAACTAATTAAAGTTTTAACCATTAATCCTGATGTATATGGACCAAAATAGACTGATCCGTCCCTTACAGGGTTCCTCGTACTGAAGACTCTCGGAAAAGGCTCATTTTTTATACATATCCATGGAAATGTTTTATCATCTTTCAAAAGTATATTATACCTGGGCTGGTGCTTTTTAATAAGGTTGTTCTCAAGTAAAAGCGCATCTGATTCGTAATCCACTACTATATGCCTTATATCTGCTGTTTTTTTAAGAAGGGCAATGGTCTTTCCCGACTGGTTCTTTGAGAAATACGAGGTTACTCTTTTCTTCAGATTTTTTGCTTTGCCAATATAAATTATTGTTCCGGCTGAATCAATAAACTGATATACTCCCGGATTATCAGGAATAAGCGAAAGAATTGATTTAAATTTTGCTTCGGCCGCCATTTGAACTTTAAGAAAATAATTGCAAAGATAGCAAAAGTGATAAAGATTTGTTTCACGTGGAACAGAACCGGAAAAAGAAGATCTCTTACATTTTTAAAACTCTTTTTCATTCTCCCAAATGGGAGGAAAATCCACATTCCTTAAGTAAAATTCCTTGAAATGTTAGAGAGATTTCTCCCCCTTACGGGGAGGTGCCATGAAGTGACGGAGGGGCTTGAATCCATCACCAGAATAATTTATTTGAGGTTCCACGAAGTCGCGGGAACTAAAACTACATAAAGATTTATTCTTTAGATAAACAACGAAACCTGTTTAAACTTCTTAACATCAAAAAGGCCCTGGTCGCCAATTTTTAACTCGGGAATAACAAGCAAAGCCATAAATGATAATGTCATAAATGGGGCTTCCATTTCGCAGCCAAGTGATTTTACCAATTGATTCAGACCATTATAATCAAAAGCAATCTCTTCACATGAACGTGTAGTCATTATACCCCCTATATCCAGTTTAAGTGATCCGGCAATTTCATTGTCAGATACTGCAAGTCCTCCCTTCATTCTTATAATTTCATTTATAGAGTTCACGATATCTCTGTCATTTGTGCCAATGGCTATAATATTATGACTGTCATGAGCGATCGAACTTGCAAAAGCTCCTCTTTTTAAGCCAAATCCTTTAATAAAGCCAACAGCTGCCGGCAAATCTTTGTATCTGTCTTTAACGACTATCTTTAGTACATCATTATAAATATCCGTATTTACAGATTCTGATTTTCCCGATGAACCTTGAGTTCCGGTTGTCAATAGTTCTCCTTCTTCTGCAACAATTATCCTTATATCCCTGTATTTATTTTTAACCAGGATATCAGAATTCTTTACAGGTTTGCAATTAAAATTATTTACAGCTTCCGGTGCTTTGTATTTAAAAAGAACCTGCCCATCTCCAAACACTTTTACTCCTTTAATCCATGTTTCATTAACATTCATTTTATCGAGGCTATCAACTAAAATAAAATCTGCATAATCTCCCCGACGAAGTAACCCTGCATTTAGTTTATAGTGTTCAGACGGGTTTATAGTCGCACTTCGGATTACATCAAAAGCGTCATATCCTTCTGAAGTCAGTCTGGCAATTAATTTGTTGATATGCCCTTCCTGCAGCATTTCAGGATGCAAATCATCACTGCAAAGCATAACCATATCAGGATCTGTTTTGAATAAATCTTTTAATGAATTAAGATTCTTTGCAGCACTTCCTTCCCTGATCAGGATCTTCATACCTAATAAAATCTTTTCCTTTGCTTCAGCCAGTGTGCTGCATTCATGATCTGTAGTTATACCTGCACTCACATACTTTTTTAACATTTCACCTGTCAATCCCGGGGCATGTCCGTCAACAGGCTTATTTAACTTCTTTGCATAATAAATCTTCTTTATAACCTCCGGATCATCATATATAACACCGGGAAAATTCATCATTTCAGACAGGTAATTTATATCTTTAAGTTCCAGAAGTTTTCTTACTGCTTCAGAATCAAGTGTCGCTCCATTGCTTTCAAAAACCGTTGCAGGAACGCAGGATGGGGCTCCGAAGAAAAAATTTAGTGGTACCTTTTCTGCATCTCTTATCATGAACTCAACTCCTTTTATCCCCAGTACATTTGCAATCTCATGCGGATCGGATACTACACTGCAAGTTCCGTGCTTCACTGCAGTCATAGAGAATGCACCCGGAGTTACCATTGAACTTTCAATATGAATATGAGAGTCAATCAGACCCGGAACAATAAATATTTCTGGAGAAGAATCCGTTCTTTCCACGCTTTCAATAAACTCTCCTTTAATACTTATAACTACCGGATAGATATCCCTTTTATGAATATCAACCAATCTACCAACGACGTTCATAAATATTTAATTTATTTTTAAAATAATTGTTCCACGTGGAACAGTTTATCTTCCAAGATACATTAATAGAATGTTAACGTCCGATGGGGATACTCCGCTTATCCTTCCTGCCTGACCAATATTTGAAGGTTTAATCTTGCTTAGTTTCTGTCTCCCCTCTGTGGAAATGGAAACCAGTTCGCTGAAATCAATATCATCAGGAATTTTTAAACTCTCAAGTCTTTTTATTTTATTTGCAACAATCTTTTCTCTTTGAATATATCCTTCATACTTTATTTTAATCTCTGCCGATTCCGCGATTTCCTTGAATCTTTCAGATTTAATCGCCTTCAGATTTTCTCCTCCTTTCATGAATTTCAGGAGTGTTCCTATCTCAATCTGCGGTCGCGAGGCAATTGTAATAGCCTTAACTTTTTGTGGGATTTTATTGGTTTCTGCTTTCTCAAGAAATTCGTTGATTTCACCCGGACTTACGCTTTTCTCTGAAAGAAAATTAATAACTTCCTTTATCATGTTCTCTTTTCCTTCAAGATGCCTGACTCTTTCATAATCTGCCATTCCTATATCAAACGCTTTTCTTGTAAGTCTTTCGTCAGCATTATCCTGACGTAAAAGAATTCTGTATTCTGCCCGTGAGGTAAACATCCTGTAAGGTTCATCAACACCTTTTGTAACCAAATCGTCGATGAGTACTCCTATGTAAGATTCTTCCCTTCCTAAAATAAAAGGTTCTTTATTCCGAAGCTTTAAAACTGAATTAATCCCCGCCATCAGACCCTGGGCAGCTGCTTCCTCATACCCGGTTGTCCCGTTAATCTGTCCTGCAAAATAAAGATTACTTATTGTCTTTGTTTCCAGTGTATGCTTTAGCTGAGTAGGTTGGAAAAAATCATACTCAATTGCATAACCTGGTCTGAACATTTCAACCTTTTCAAGTCCTTTAACTTTCCTCAGTGCCTTCAGTTGGACTTCAAGAGGCAGGCTGCTTGAAAAACCATTTATATAATATTCAACTGTATCTTCTCCCTCCGGTTCTATAAATAACTGATGAGAATTTCTTTCTTTAAAGGTTACAACTTTATCTTCAATACTTGGACAGTATCTTGGACCCCTCCCTTTAATCCTTCCGGTAAACAGAGGACTGAATTCGAACCCTTTCTTAATCTCCTCATGTACCTCTTCATTAGTATGAGTAATGTAACAACTTTTTTGTTTAAGTAAATTTTTACCTTCCACTAAATAAGAAAATGACTTACCTTCATCATCTCCCTTTTGTTCTGTCATTACACTAAAATCTATTGATCTTCCGTCAACTCTGGCACTTGTTCCTGTCTTCATCCTTTCAACTGAAAATCCAAGTTTTTCCAGTTGTTCGCTTAGTCCTGTAGAATTCTGATCTCCTGATCTGCCACCCTTCATTTTTGAAAAACCTATATGCATCAATCCATTCAGGAATGTTCCATTTGTCAGAATTACACCCGATGCAAGAAACCTTGTTCCAAGGGCTGTTTCAACCCCTACTACTTTCATTTCATCCATTAACAATGAAGTTGCCTGCTCCTGCCAGATTGAAAGATTATCTGTTCTCTCAAGCACTTTCCTCCATTCTGTAGTAAATCTCTGACGATCACATTGTGCCCTGGGACTCCACATTGCCGGCCCTTTGGACTTGTTCAGCATCCTGAATTGTATCATGCTTCTGTCTGTTACAATTCCGCTAATACCTCCAAGTGCATCAATTTCTCTTACTATTTGTCCCTTGGCAATTCCTCCCATTGCCGGATTACATGACATCTGCGCAAGCTTAGTCATGTCCATAGTCACAAGCAAGGTTTTTGCACCCATTACTGCCGCTGCATGGGCAGCTTCACAGCCTGCATGTCCTCCACCTACAACTATAATATCATAATGAAAATCCATTCTCTTATTCTTCAATTGATGTAATCCAAAAATCTTCCATCCTTCGCATTTCTTCTCTGCACTCCTCATTTGAATCATCATATCCCACAAGATGCAAAACCCCATGAACTAAAACTCTGAATAGTTCTTTTTTTAAACTAACATTATAGTTAATAGCGTTTTCTTTAACTCTTTCCAGACTTATGTAAATTTCACCGTTAACTACATTGTTGTCATTGTAATTAAACGTAATAACATCAGTGTAGTAATCATGTTCAAGAAACTCAATATTAATCTTCTTTAGATTTTCATCATCGGTGATAATAAAATTAAGGTCACCTGAAATTTTCTCTTCTTTCGCGATGACCTCTTCTATAATCTTCACAGCTCTTCTCCATCCTTTAAGCCGGAAGTTAATTTCATCATAAAATAATTTTATACTCAAGACAGGATGTTCTTAAATGTCATAGTAACTGAATTTCCTTTTTCAGTATATTGAATTTTATCAGCCAGATGTGACATAAGATAAATACCTCTACCGTTGAGTGCTTCTATGTTTTCCGGAGTTGTAGGGTCCGGAACAGTCTCCGGCCTGAAACCCGGACCTTCGTCAGTTACTGAAATAGTAAGTTCATTACTTTTAAAATAAATTTCTATGTCCACCATTTTTTCAGGATTTGAATGATTTCCGTGTAAAATGGCATTATTAACTGCCTCCATGGCAGAGACCAGAATTTTCCCATAATTATCCTGAGAAATCCCGATGACCGTTGTCGCTTCATCAATCGCGTTTTCAACAAGCCTTAAGTTTCCAACACTAGATTCTATTCTGATCTTTTTATACATACCTCGTTAGCTACCAAACATTATACTTAAATATTACATATTTGTTTCACAAAACTGCTAATTTTTTGAAATCCATGATTCCGGATCAAGTTTTTCCTTTTCCTCAAATATCATAAATTTCAAGATTGCTTTATTACCGTTATCCGTTTCACAAAAAACATTCCCTATTTCCTGTTTCGTCTCAACTTTATCTCCCCCTTTTACTTTCAAATCTACAACATTTTGGTAAACCGTCAGATATTTACCGTGTCTAATAATAACTGCCATATTTGCCCCCGTTATAGGAAACACACGTACCACTTCTCCTTTAAATATGCTTCTCACAGCAGTTTTCCCTAAACTTGTAATCTCTATTCCTATATTATTTTCAGTCACATATTTTAAAACAGGATGCTTTTGAATACCGAACTGACTTGTTATAATACCTTTTTCTACAGGCCATGGTAATCTTCCTTTATTTTCAACAAAATTTTCTCCAATTAATTTTTGCTCAGGGGTATTGTCCGATTTAATTGGTCGCTTTCTTTCTTCTTCTATCATTCTGGCAATTTCCTTTTCTATTTTCTCAGCTATTCTTTTCTTTTCCTGAAGATCTTTTTGAAGTTGCCGTTCCTTCTTACTCAATGATTTAACCATTTCCTGTTTTCGTACCTGTTCAGATTGCAAAAGACTCTTTTGCTGCTCTTCTTTAGTCTTCAAAACAGAAATTCTTGAGAGATCATTTTGTAATCTTTCCTTTGTAGATTTTATCTGATCTTTTAATTCCATAATGATTTCTGATTCCCGCCTTCTGAATTTAGTTATCTGTTGCAAATACTTTAGTCGTTTATATCCCTGGTTAAAATCTTTTGCAGAAAGAATGTAGACAAGTTCAGGATTCTCTTTTTGTAATTTATATGAATTCAGAACAGCTCTTGCATAATCGTTTTTCAAATCCACAAGGTCGCTTTCCATCATATTAATAGCAAGAGTATTCAGATCAATTCTTTCTGTAACCAAATTGATTTCATCGCGCATACCCCTTATTACAGATTCTCTTAAATTTAGTTTATTTCCAATTATTTTAACCGCGCTCATGCTTTCTTCTTTTTTTCTCGCAGTTGCTTTAAGCATATTATCAACGTACGTAATTTCATTTAAAGTTGCATTTCTCTTTTCCTCAAGTTCTGCTTTTGTCTGTGCCGTTAAACTGCAAAGCAAAACCCAGAATAAAAGATTTGAAAAGATGATATATTTCATATCAGTTCAATTAATTCATACCCTTTTCCAGGGATAAATTTTACAGATCCATACCAGGGCATTTCAAGTTTTAAAATTTTAATTTTAATTGTTGTATTATATTGAGAATCTTTAAATTCTACAAGTTTAGGTATAAACCTATTCCCGATACCATAAAAACCTCCATATGTGATTTTAAAACCCTCCTTAACAAAATTATTCATCTGTGTAACTGAAATTGGCTTTCTCTTATTACAATCTATCTCATAGTTTAACATGATTCCCTGTTCAATACATTTCACATACATCTTATCATTTACGCATTTTTCCTTTCCTGTTTCACAATAAATATTTAAAATTATGTCGCCAAATATTAAGGGTAAAAAACTTTGCGTAAATCCATACTTCTTCTTCAGGTAATAGGATCTACCAAAATACATCTTTTTGTTAATCCTGTCATTAACGAGGATCGTATCTTCTGACATATAAATACGAGCCCCTTCAATTCCTGTTTTACTTCTTAAGCTAATGAGGTATTTATCAGGTTTTACAAATTTAATATTAGCTAAAAATTTCTCTTTCCCGTTCTCAGTAATAATTTCAACTTCAGCTTTTTGAATAAAAAAATTATCGCTTGTAATATTCTGGTATTTAACGCTTTCCAAAAGATTATCAGAGAGTACTACATTCAAATTCTCCCCTTTTTTCCCTTTTATGTTTCTGGTTACGGAACAATTTGTTACAAATATTCCCAGAATCAATAATATACTTACTTTCCGCAATTTTGAATTTCCTTTAATAATTCTGTTTTAGTACTATCAAGCTTAAATGATATATTCCAGTTGTTAATTGCTTCTTCACACTTTTTTTCCTTCTTCAAAATATATCCGTAATGTTCATACCATACAGCATCAGGTTTTTCTCCGCTGCTTATCACAGATTCCATAACTTTTGCCGCTTCTTTTAGTTTTCCTCTTTTATATAATACCCATCCGTAAGTATCAAGGAAAGTAGTATTTCTTTTTTCCTTTTCAATAACTTTCTTAGCCATTTCCTCTGCCTCCTTTAAGTTCGTATTCTGTTCGGCAAGGTAATATGCGTAATTATTAATAACTGTAAGGTCCTCATTATCTGTTTTCATGGCAGTCCTGAACGTCTCAAAAGCATTCACATAGTCCTTCATCCTGTAATATACATCAGCTTTCATAGTCAGTACCTGCACAATAAACTCCTTATTATCTGCAGCTAAGATTTCGGCCTTCTTTAACTCATCCAATGCAATTGCATATTTCCTCTTTTCCAAAGCAGCATTCGCATAGAGCAATTTCGCAGGAAAGGAAGTATTAAACTTTGTAGCACACTCTTCTCCCTTTACTAAAAGTTTATCAAAATCCTTCAACTGGAGATAAACAATAAGTAATTTCTCCCAGGCATAATAATTATCAGGATTTGAGCTTATAATTTCTTCCAGTCTAACAGCTGCATCAACAAGTTTGTCCTCCCTGATCATTAATTCTGGCCGAAGCAGTGGTATCAGATTATCAGTGCTATAATTAGCTTCCAAAACCATTAATAAAATTGTCAATTTTTCTCCCCATTCTTTGTACATATCCGGAATTTCAACAATCCTTCCTAGTAATGATACTTTATTATCCCTTTCAATTTTGGTGTTCAGTATAATCTTGTTAAGAAGAGTAAATAAATCAACATAATTTCTTTCTGTCAGCAAAAAATCACAAAGAGAAAGTTGTACCTGTGGATTATCCGGATCACTTTCTAATAGCTTACTATATACATCAAGAGCCTTTTGATTTTCTCCTTTTCCCCTGTATATATCAGCCAGAATACCATTATATCTTATTTCCTCAGGATTTGATTTCAGCAGTAAAAATATTTTAATCATTGCATCATCATACTTTTCTTCTGACATCAGGTTCCTGATTGAAGATAATGTTGATGTCTCATTTAGCCCATACTTCTCATCAAAAGAGTCAAAGATTTCATTTGCCTTCTCATACTTCTTATTTTCTGAGTATAGATTACCCAGGTTTAACTGCAGATTTTCTTTTTCAGGAAAATATTTCACAGCCTTTTCATAAAATATTATAGAGCTATCAAGATTTTTTTCCTGATAATATATTCCTGAAAGCATGGTAAGATACCATATATTCTGAGGATCAATCGAGAGCGCTTTAGACAAATATTTTTTCCCGTCTTTTATATCTCCGTTTGTAATCACAATCTGTGCCATCTGGTAATATGCTGCATCACTTTTAGGATTAATCTGAATACATTTCTCAAGTAATTTCAACGCATCTCCTCCATTTTCCATTAGTTTCTGTTTAAGTGCTTCGACATAAACATAATTAAAAGAGGCAACATTATAGTCACTTTTTGCCGCACTCTTATCTATAGAGGGGGCAACATTTTTATTACAAGAAAAAAAGCTAAGAGTTAAAAGCAACAAAAAAACAAAACAATATTTATATGTCTTCATATTTATCTTTTACCTGTATGTCCAAATCCTCCACTACCTCGTTCAGACTCCAAAAGTGTACTTACGCTTTCCATGGGTTTAAGAATAACTCCGCTTTCTAAATCAGCTCTTAAATCAATACCTGCCAACGCACTAGTGAAGTATTCTGGCAACTGATTTTTTGATTTGTTTATTACTTTTATTTTCATCTTAAAATATCAAATAAAATGTTCAAGTTTCAAATTACAAATATACTGCTAATGCCATTACCAATATATTTCTCTACTTGTTTTGCTTAAAATAATGCAATTTGAAAACTAATATTTTCTTGTATCGTCCAAAGTTAAATATCTTTGCACTCACAAATACAGAACTTTATTAACCAATTTCTAAGCTTTATGAATCTTTATTTTAAAAAAGCCGTTCTTCTCTTTTTTTTAATCAGCTTAATATCATGTAACGCTCCTGGTGGCAATGAGAACACTACCGTTTTATTAAAAACCACACTTGGTGATATCAAGATAAAGTTATATGATGGAACTCCAGCTCACCGTGATAACTTTATACGCTTGGTAAATTCCAGCTTTTATGACGGAGTTTCTTTTCATCGTATCATTAAAAATTTCATGATACAGGCCGGAGATCCTGCTAGCAAGTCATCTTCATCAAAGAACCTACCTGATTCTCTTAAGACTTTTACTCTACCTGCCGAATTCAATAACATGTATTTTCATAAAAAAGGAGCCCTGGCTGCCGCCCGCGAAGGAAACGATGTAAACCCTGAAATGCGATCTTCAGGTACTCAGTTTTATATTGTTCAGGGAGTTAAGTACAATGATTCCGAACTTAATCTTGCAGAACAGCAAATTAATAGTAATATGAAGCAGAGTCGCTTTAACAATTTTCTAAAGCAAACTGCTGACAGTGTCAGATTGGCAGGAAAAATCATGACAGATGCTAAGATTCAGGAAATTGCCTCTGTTAAAATGTTTCAATATCTTACAACCTACAAAAACTTTAAAATCCCTGATGAACAGCGTAAAGCTTATAATACTGTTGGCGGTACTCCCCGTCTTGACGGAACCTATACCGTATTCGGTGAAGTAACAGAGGGTTTGGATATTGTAGATAAGATAGCTGATGTACCGACTGACAGTAATGATAAACCTCTCAATGATATAAAAATCATAAAAATAAAAATCATAAAAAATTGATTATCCTGAATTAAAACAGTCTGTCAATGTTTGAAAAAATTACAAATTTATTAAATGAGGTTTCAGCTTTTTCGGTAAAAAATGCCGAAGAACTGGAATCTTTTCGTTTGAAGTATCTAAGCAAGAAGGGTTTGATTTCTGATCTCTTTGAAAATTTCAAGAATGTATCTGTTTCCGATAAAAAAGAGATTGGTCAGAAACTGAATCTTTTAAAACAAAATGCTCTTGAAAAATATAATACTCTCAGGACCGAACTCCTTAACAGCGAAGAAAAAACTGACGGACCTGATCTCACAAGACCATCATTTCCTTACTCTTTAGGGTCGCGTCATCCTATTTCAATTGTAAGAAATGAGCTTATTGACATATTCACACGCATTGGTTTTACTGTTTCTGAGGGACCTGAAATAGAAGATGATGATCATGTCTTCACAAAGCTTAATTTTGCTCCTGAACATCCGGCAAGAGATATGCAGGACACTTTTTATATCTCGCGGTTATCTTCTGAAGACTCCAGCCCCGAAGACATTCTTCTTCGTACTCATACGTCTTCCGTTCAGGTAAGGGTTATGCAGAATCAAAAACCTCCTATCCGTACTATTTCGCCCGGTAGAGTTTTCCGTAATGAGGCAATCTCAGCAAGGGCTCATTGTATATTTCATCAGGTTGAAGGTCTGTATATCGATGAAAATGTTTCCTTTGCCGATCTGAGACAGACTCTATTGTTCTTTGCCAGAGAAATGTTCGGAAAAGAAACTGAAATAAGGTTAAGACCATCATATTTCCCTTTCACGGAACCATCTGCAGAGATGGATGTAAGTTGTAAGATCTGTGGTGGTAAAGGTTGTAATGTTTGTAAACATACAGGCTGGCTGGAAATCCTGGGTTGCGGGATGGTACATCCTAATGTTCTTGAAGCCTGTAGTATTGATAGTAAAAGATACACCGGTTTCGCTTTTGGAATGGGTATTGAACGGGCAGCCATGCTTAAATATGGAGTTAACGATCTGCGTCTTTATTTTGAAAATGATCTGAGGTTTCTTGATCAGTTTAAAAGCGCATTTTAATCTAATTGAACTTTTAAATAACACTCGTGTTAATCATTGCACTATAATCGAGAAGACTAAATGAAACAGCAAGAAATTCACGTCCCGCTTTGTGAAAGTTGCGCACTTGAGTCCGGGTCAATTTTTAAATATCTCACCCCTGAAGAAGCTATTGCTCTTAACTTTGAGAAGGATTTCAGACAGTATAAACGTGGCGATATTCTTTATCAGGAAGGGAACCGTATAAGCGGCTTCTTCTGTATCAACAGTGGTATTATTAAAGTTTTCAAAACAGGTTTTGATGGGAAAGAACAGATCATCCGATTTGCCAAGAAAGGTGATATTATCGCATACCGGAGTGTTCTTAGCAATGAGCTCGCCTGCACTTCTGCAAAAGTTATCGAGGAATGCCAGGTATGTTTCATTCCTTCCGAAATCCTTATATCCTTTATTAAAACCAACCCTGCTTACGCTCTTGAATTACTCAAACTTGCCTGTAATGAACTAGGCGAAGCCAACTCCTTTATTACAGATATTGCTCAAAAGACCGTCAGGGAACGGCTCGCGGAGATTCTTCTTTTTCTGGTAAATGATTTTGGCCTTGATAACGAGAACTTTCTTAATATCTCGCTTACACGTGAAGAGCTGGCTAACATAGTGGGCACAGCAACAGAATCAGTTATCAGATTATTATCTGAGTTTAAGTCAGACAAACTTGTTGAGCTAAACGGAAGAAGAATTAAGATTTTAAATACAAAAGGGCTGGAAAAGATAAGTAATGTTTTTAACTAAACGGCCCTCAGTCCCACTTCAGAAAGACTTGGGGCAACCAGATCTCTGCGCTTAATGGATTTCAATTTCTAAAACAATGTTCCCGGGATATCGCGTCCAAATTGTTTTCCAAGATGTTTATATGCATGTTCCGTGGCCTCACGGCCTCTTGGAGTTCTTTTAAGATAGCCTTCTTTAATAAGAAAAGGTTCATAGACTTCTTCAATTGTCCCGCTCTCTTCACCTACTGCTGTAGAGATAGTATTTAATCCAACAGGTCCCCCGCTGAATTTATCTATTATTACGGAAAGAATCCTGTTATCCATCTCATCGAGGCCATGCTGATCAATATTCAGAGCCTTGAGACCATACTTTGTAATTTCGAGATCTATTTCGCCGGAACCTTTTACCTGTGCAAAATCCCTGACCCGCCTCAGCAAGGCATTAGCTATTCTTGGTGTTCCTCGGCTTCTTCTGGCAATTTCGACTGCCGCCACTTCATCAATTCTTACATTAAGTATACTGGCCGATCTTTTGACAATTCCTGTAAGTACTTCATGATCATAATATTCCAAATGAAATTTAATTCCAAAACGCGCCCTTAACGGGCTGGTAAGAAGTCCGGAACGGGTTGTGGCACCTATCAGCGTGAAACTATTAAGTGTTAGCTGTACACTTCTTGCACTTGGTCCTTTATCGATCATAATGTCGATCTGGAAATCTTCCATTGCAGAATACAGATATTCTTCAACTACAGGACTAAGGCGATGAATTTCATCAATAAAAAGAACATCTCCCTCCTGCAGGTTTGTAAGTAATCCTGCAAGATCGCCTGGTTTGTCAAGGACAGGGCCTGATGTAACCCGGAGATTAACCTGCAATTCATTGGCTATTATTGTGGCAAGAGTTGTTTTTCCCAATCCCGGAGGACCATGTAAAAGTACATGATCGAGAGATTCTCCCCTCTGTTTTGCAGCCGTAACAAAAACCACGAGGTTTTCAATTACCTGTTTTTGTCCCTTGAAATCGCTGAAACTAAGTGGTCGTAATTGTTTCTCAAATTCCTTATCGTTTGGTGTGATAATATCCTTTCTGATGTTAATATTCTCTTCCATAAAGCAAAGTAACTATTTAATCAGCTTTGTATCGCTTTCGGGAAGCTTAATTTTAACACCGTTTATACTAATCTCCACGTCGTCTTTATATGATATTACAAGAAATTGGGCTCCTTCTTCATTAAATTTTTTCCATGTTTTTTGTCTTAAACCCATCTGATAGAATTGTTCTTCCTTCATTTTGCCGTTTTCATAATAAATAATTTGTTGCCCGTCGGGATTTCCCTGAACATAGGATCCTTTGAATTTCAGTTTTCCATTGTTATAATAAGTTTTCCATACACCATCTTTTAACCCGGTAATATACTTTCCCTCTTCAGTAAGGTCTCCTGTTTTATATTTCCATGGTCCGTTTTTTTCTCCGTCAGAGTACTGACCCTGCGCAATAATATCGCCGGTCAGGGAATATTCCGTTGATGCCCCGTCACGCTGTCCCTGAAAGTATTCTTCCTCTTTCAGCAGTGCCCCGTTCTCATAATACCAATTCCATAATCCGTCTGGACGGCCGCTGTTATAAGATCCGGTCTGTTCAACTTTTTCTGAAAGGTTATAGAATTTCCACTGACCAGAGCGTCTGCTATCTGTATACTGACCTTCTGCCTGCACTTTTCCGCTGGAATAGAGATCTTTCCATTTTCCGTTAAATTTTCCGGACTCATCAACAATACCCTCAGAAAGGAGGAGTCCGTTATCGTTGTATATAAAAGCGTTAGTAACTTTTCCGTCTTTACCGTATTCTCTGTGAACACCAACCGGAATTTTATTACGGTAAGGACCACTATAGATCAATTTACCATTCTCATCATGCTTATTTACTATTTCTATATCAGGTTCATCTTCCACCCTCGATTTTACTATAGCTCCATTTTCGTAAAGCATTGTAAGAACAAGCTTTCCCCGGGTATCGTACTCTTTATAATAACCATGCATGAGGTCATCTTTAAAAGTTTTTTCGGATTTTATACTACCGTTTGGATAGAAATCTTTCCAATCTCCCTGTTTTAATCCATTTTTGTCGGTTCGGTTTATCTTTTCCCTGCTGACAAGAAAATCATTATTATATTCCAGCAGAGTAATAATATTTCCTTCTTTATCGTATTCTTTCGACAGACCTTCTTTTTTTCCTCCGTTATAAGTGAAAGTCTGCAGCTTTTTCCCATCTGGAAAATACATATAGGCAGTACCCTCTTTCCGGTCAGCAGCAAAAAGTTCTTTTGACCAAATATAGGTTCCTCTTGACGGATCATTTTTATATTTATAATACCACCCGTTCTTTTTACCGTACAGGTAGTTTATTTTTTCAGTTGTATCTCCGCCCTGATCATAAAACAGCCAGATACTGTCAAGGAGAAAGCTGGTTCTCTTTCCTTCCGATTTCTTAACTCCTGTAACGTAAAAGCTTTTCCAGAAACCTTCAGGTTTTCCGTTCTTAATCAAACCTTCGCTTGAGACGGCTCCGTTTGGATATTTAAATATCTGATATCCATCCTTCAAAGTCTCGTTTTGCTGTGATGAACTTATTTTACAGATTAAAACAAAAAACATCAAAATAATAATTCTATTCATAATTTAAAGACCAAGTTTTTCAGATATTTCCATCATTCTTAATATGGGCTTTTGTGCTCTTATGAGTGTTTCATTATCAATAATAATTTCGGGTGATTCGTTTTTAAGACAATTGAGTATTTTTTCAATAGTTATAAGTTTCATAAAACTGCACTCACTACAACCACAGGTAGAATCTATTGGCGGAACAGGAATATAAGTCTTTCCAGGATTCTCTTTTTTCATCTGATGAATTATACCAACTTCAGTTGCTACAATATAACAATTTCCTTTGTCTTTTTTTGTAAATTCCAATAATGAAGAAGTTGAACCTATAAAATCCGCAACAAGTCTTACCGGAAGTTCACATTCGGGATGAACAATAATTTTTGCATCAGGATTGTCTTTCTTTAATCTCAAAATTGCTTCCAATGAGAATTCTTCATGCACATGACATGTACCGTTCCAGATTATCATGTCTCTGCCGGTTTTATTTAGAATATAATTCCCAAGGTTCCTATCAGGGGCAAATATTAGTTTTTCTTCAGGAGAAAAGGATTCAACTATCTTAACTGCATTCGATGAGGTACAAATTATGTCTGACAACGCTTTTATTTCTGCAGTTGTATTTATATATGAAATAACTGTTCTTCCAGGATATTCACCTAAAAATTTCTCAAAATCCGCAGCTTTACAGGAATTGGCCAATGAACATCCTGCGTTTAAATCAGGAAGCAGAACTTTTTTCCCAGGACAAAGTATTTTTGCCGTTTCAGCCATAAATTTAACACCTGCAAAAAGAATAATATCAGCCGAATTTGAAGCTGCTTTTTGGGATAATGCGAGACTGTCACCTACAAAATCAGCGATATCCTGGATATCTCCTGTCTGGTAATAGTGAGCAAGAATGATTGCATTTTTTTCAGCTTTCATTCTTTTTATTTCCAGAATATTTTGTTCAGTGGAATTCATTCTAATTTTTGTTATTCTTTTGGTATCAATCTTGATGTAAACTTAAACAATAATACAATATCGAAATTCTTATAGTAATGCTTAAGCACTTAAATTAACAGTATAATATTCTTATATCTTTATATTAAATATTTTAATGATACTAATAATATCCTGTTAATAGTGTTGATATAATAATCAGATTTTTATTGTATTTCTCATCATTACCGGTGTACCAACATCTTTTCAACAGTTCAAAAAACATACCGTTTTTGAATATCAGCACATTAGTAAAATAATTAACAACTGTTAAGATATGTTTGTTGATAATGATATAGTAGCAAAAGTAAAGTTTTTAACGTTTATTTAAAGTTCATATTTTGATTTTATTTTCTAATAACTTTATTCAATCCGGTTCACGATCAAAAAAACAATTAAGAAGGTTGATAAAGTATGATTTTATAAATATTTATAGGTAGATATTTACAGGTTATTAACAATCAGTTTAAGAGTATCCGGTCCAATATGGGCATCAACATTTAAGATAACCATTTATTTTATTTTTTGATTGTTCCATGAGATTGATTCGTCGTTTTATTCCTCCAAATTGCGAGCGAAGCGAAGCAATCTGATAATCTCATTCTGTATTTAACCAAAGTAATTAACTACTCTTTGAGAAGGGTTGAGTGGCAAATGTTATTGGTAATAATTAAAGAAGTTATAATAAGGATAACCTTTGCTTAAAACAATCGTACATTACTTTTGTTAATTAATTAAAAGACCTTCGATTGAAGATATTTGGGTATTTTTTCTTTTAATTAGGCAATTGTTTTAATTTGCAGATTCTTATAGGAAATAAATTAAAAAGAAGAAAATTGAAAAACAAAAAAATTGCAATAGCATCGGATCATGCAGGGTATTACCTTAAGGAAAAGTTGATAAGTTATCTTATTAAGGAAAAGTATGATGTGAAAGATTTTGGATCTCCTTCGGATGAATCGGTTGATTATCCCGATTATGGACATCCCCTCGCAAATGCTGTTACAACAGGTGATTTTGAAATGGGAATATCGATTTGCGGGACAGGTAATGGTATAAACATGGTTGTAAACAAACATCCGGGGATAAGAGCTGCTTTATGCTGGAACGAAGAGATAAGTCGTCTTTCGCGGGCACATAATGACGCAAATATTCTTGCTTTGCCTGGTTGGTTTATTTCGGAATCTGAAGCATACTTGATTGCCAGGACTTTCCTCACTACCTCTTTTGAGGGAGGCAGGCACGCCAGGAGAGTGGATAAGATATCATTAAAAATTTATTAATATGCTTTCAAATTCATGCAGGTACGGTATAAGGGCTGTTATTTATCTGGCCAGTCAACCAGTGTCGGGCGGCAAAATCGGAATAAAAAAAATAAGCAGTGATCTTGATTTACCAATGCCTTTCCTTGCAAAAATTCTTCAGCAGCTGGCAAAACAAAAAATTCTCAGTTCCTCAAAGGGCCCTCATGGCGGGTTTTCTATATTGAAAGATCCAAGGAAAGTAACCTTACTTGATATAGTAAATACAATTGACGGATATGATATTTTTACCAGTTGTATAATGCATAATGGGTCGTGCGAAGGAGTGGAAATGGAAGGAAAACATTGTTCCCTTCACCATGATTATGAAAAATCAAGAAAAGAACTTATTAAACTATTCAGTAACAGGACAATTCACGAACTGGTTATTAAATCAAAAAATCCCGAGCTGATAACTATCTGATTATTTGTTTTTTAAGTGGTTTAATCCATATCCACAACAGTATTGATACCAGAATACCTGAACTATTAGCCAGCGCATCATAAAAGCTGGCTGTTCTGGTAACCGTAACTGTCGCCTGGAGAATTTCCATTAAAATACCATATAAAAGTGGAATCAGGCCGGTCAGGAATAAGCGACGATTATTTCTTAGATTAGTCCGGTTTTCAAGAATAATTACCGACATCAAACCGAAATACATAACGAAATGAACAATCTTATCAATATTTGGAATATTAATTAATGGAACTTTATCGAAAGTATGAGAACTGGTCAGACTCAGATACATTATAATCAGAGCTGACAGAATTGAGAATTTATTCTTCCTTATCATTCTAAATTATTTATTGCAAATCTAGTAAATATTGGTAAAAGTGAATTGATGCAAAGGCACTAAGGCTCTACGGCAATTCATATTATATTATATAATCATTTGAAAACTCGAAACGCTGACAACATTTAAGAAAGCTGTAATGACATATCCTTTTTGTAACTTTGTGCCTGTCGGGTTGGTAGCAATGTACTTGATAGTGTTGGATATTTAAAAAATGGCAGGGATATATATACATATTCCATTTTGTAAAAAACTGTGTTTTTATTGTGATTTCTTTCATGTGATTACAACAGAAAATAATTCGTCATTTATTGATGCACTT